>QFCS01004560.1_pt1 | contig 267229 bp, 245 predicted proteins | sample 3576561 | NCBI WGS metagenome assembly QFCS01
ATCGCTCCCGGCGGGTGTGGTCCGTGGCATAAATTGCCTCGCTGAAGGACTGGTCTAGACACCCATTTTCCTACTGCAAAGCAATCGCTTACGCCACTCCCGCCAACCCTCTCACCCGCCGCGGTGAATAAGACAGGTTAGACAATTCGAAGACGAACTCGCACGCGCGATGATAGGTCTGGGCTGCATTCAATAAGCCCTGCATTTGAGCGCAAAAAGTATGAACCAATGGGGCGCTGCGCTCTGCGTTGGATCGCAGCACAGCCTTCTTTGGCGCACTCTGTATTATTGTCAGTGATGGGGTCGCCCTGTTCCAGACATTGTAGAAAATGTGCATTGACAACAGATGGTCGAGGCTTCCCCTTAACTCGTTTGAACTGAGCGACAGTAAGGCGCACGCCGCGAGATGACTTCACGCCAACGGAGTCATGAGGTTTCGGCAGAAGCTTGGTTCCAAAGCGCGGCCATCGAACATCGCTTTACGATCGCAACCCGTCAACCACCCTTAATAGTCACCCCAAAACCGGCACCTGCTGCGCTTCATCCCCGAGCAGCCCCCGCCCGCGCGGGTCGGGGAAGACTTCCACGAACCGCGCGTAAGGCACAAAGCCCTGCGCCATGTAGAACGGCAGCGCCTGGTGGCCGTCGAGCGTGCAGGTGTGCACCCACACCCGTGACACCCCTTCCCGTCCCCAGGCCTTTTGCAGGGCGCGGCGCATCAGCCATTTGCCGAAGCCTTTGCCGGTGGCGCCGGGGATCAGGCCGAAGAAGGCGATTTCCGCTTCGCCGCCCTGGCGGAAATCGAGCTCCAGCATGCCCACTTCCACCCCGGCGCGATCGGCCACGGCATAGATTTCCACTTGAGGGTCATGGACGATCGCGGCCAGCGCATCGTCAGCCAGCGCGAGGCGCGACCACCACAGCCACTTGGCGCCGACGCGGCGATAGAGCAGGCGGTACTTGGCAAGGTCTGGCGCTTTCCAGCGCACCAGTTGCAGCGGCACGTCGGCCTCGGGCACCAGCCGCTTGAGGCTGGCGGGCGGCTCGCGCATCTCGAGCGCGGTGACGACGGCCGCGAGGTCACCCGGCGCCAGCGCGTGAAACCCGCTGCTGAGCGGGGCAGCGGCCTCGGCAATCGCCATGGCGTCAGCTCCACACCGCGCGGGGCGGCAGGCTCATCAGGATGGCATCGATATTGCCGCCGGTCTTGAGGCCGAACAGCGTGCCGCGATCGTGCACCAGGTTGAATTCGGCATAGCGGCCGCGCCATTCCAGCATCTGCAATTCGTCTGCCGCGGTGAAATCCTGGTTCATCCGCCGCCGCACCAGGCGTGGATAGACGTCGAGGAAAGCCTCGCCCACCGCCTGGGTAAAGGCCAGGTTGGCGTCGAACCCGGCATCATCGGCGCATTCGAGGTGATCATAGAAGATGCCGCCCACGCCGCGGTGCACCTTGCGGTGGGGGATGTAGAAATAGTCGTCGGCCCAGGCCTTGAAGCGCGGGTAATAGGCCAGATCGTGCGCGTCGCAGGCCGCCTGGAAGCGGGCGTGGAAATCGGCGGTATCCTGTTCATAGGGCAGCGGCGGATTGAGATCGCCGCCGCCGCCGAACCAGGCCTTGCGCGTGGTAAGGAAGCGGGTGTTCATGTGCACGGCGGGCACATGCGGGTTGGCCATGTGCGCCACCAGGCTAATGCCGGTGGCGGTAAAGCCCGGATTGTCGGGATCGGCGCCGTTGATGGTGCGGGCAAATTCCGGGCTGAACGCGCCCTGCACGGTCGAAACGTTGACACCGACCTTTTCGAACACCTTGCCTTTCATCAGGCCCTGCACGCCGCCGCCGCCGTTTTCCACCGGCTCACCCTCGTGCTCGCGGTTCCACGGGGTGTAGGTAAAGCGGGCGTCGCTGCCAGCCTCGCGCTCGATGCTTTCGAATGCGGCACAGATCCGATCGCGCAGGGTTTCGAACCAGGCGCGGGCGCGTGCGGTGTGGGGTGTCCAGTCGGTCATGCCATCTCCGAAGGGCCAGCCAGGGCCCCATGCCAACCGCTTGCCAAATCGGCGGGGCTGCGGCAAGGGGAAGGCATGGTTCCCCTTTCGTTCGCTCCCTTCCAGTTTGCCGGCCAGGAATGGCTGCTCGGCCCGGCGCGGGCGCTGGCCTGGCCCGCGGAGCAGGCCCTGCTGGTGGCCGATCTTCACCTGGAAAAGGCCAGCTGGTTTGCCCGCACCGGGCAGATGCTGCCCCCCTATGACAGCCGCGAAACGCTTGATCGGCTGGCCGCGCTGGTGCGGCATGTGGGCGCGCGCCGGGTTTTCTGCCTGGGCGACAATTTCCACGATGCCCATGGCCCGGCGCGGCTTGATCCGGGCGCGGCAGAGCGGCTGGCGGCGCTGGTGTGCGCGGTGGACTGGGTGTGGATCACCGGGAACCACGATGAAAAGGATGGCGCCCCGGCCGATGACCTGGTCGGCGGCACGATGCTGCGCGAAGTAATAGTGCGCGGCGTGATGCTGCGGCACGAGGCGCAGGGGCACGAGGCCGCAGCGGAACTGTCGGGCCACTTTCACCCGCGCCTGCGCGTGGCGGCGCGCGGCCGCACGGTCAGCCGGCCCTGCGCGGTGATGAGCGAGCGCAAGCTGATCCTGCCCGCGTTCGGCGCGCTGACCGGGGGCCTCGATGCCGCGCATCCCGCGCTGCTCAAGGCGATGCAACCGGCGCGCAGCATCACCGCGCTGGTGCCCACGGCCGCGCGTGTGGCCCATTTCCCACTATGGCAGGCCGCTGCGGCTTGAAACCGGGCGCACGGCCGCCCAGATATGCCCGAAGGCTCTTTATCTGCGGCGCTGTTGTGATATGAGCGCGCCTTGAGTCCTTTCCATGACTCGCACCCGGATCAACGTCAGGAGATAGCACTATAGCTCCCCCACCCCGGCGCATGTTGGCGCCCCCCGTCAAGAGCGGCCCTCGCTACAACCAGATGATCAACGTGCCCAAGGTGCGCGTGATCGACGAAAACGGCGAGAATCTTGGCGTGATGTACACGCGTGAAGCGATCGATCAGGCAGCCGAAGTGGGCTTGGACCTGGTCGAAGTCTCGCCCAACGCCGATCCGCCGGTGTGCAAGTTCCTTGACGTGGGCAAGTTCCGCTACGAGGCGCAGAAAAAGGCCAACGCCGCCCGCAAGAGCCAGAAGACGCAGGAGATCAAGGAGATCAAGATGCGTCCGAATATCGATGATCACGACTATGACGTGAAGATGCGCAACGTGCATCGCTTCATCGAAGATGGCGACAAGGTGAAGGTGACGCTGCGTTTCCGTGGCCGCGAGCTTTCGCACCAGCAGCTGGGCATGAACCTGCTCAAGCGCGTGCAGGAAGATGTTGCCGAAATCGCCAAGATCGAAGCCTTCCCCCGCATGGAAGGCCGCCAGATGCTGATGGTGCTGGCCCCCAAGGGCTGAACCGTTCCAGCTCTGGCTTGACGAAAAAGGGCGCGCCTTGCCGGGTGCGCCCTTTTTCGTGGGCACGCCCTCAATTTGTTGCGGATCATGACCGGCAGGCGCGCGTTAGGCCGCGATGAACGGGGCCGCCACCGTCGGTTCAGGCATGATCACGCATGGTCAAGCCGGGACACGCAACGAAAGTGATACGCTATGCTGACATTTCGCAAGACGATGAGCATCGCCGCGGCCAGCGCGTTGGCCCTGGGCGTTGCTGCATGCAACCACTCCGCCTCCACGCCCGATGCTGATCCCTCGGCCGAGGCCAGCAACGGCCTGCCGGCGCTGCCCGCCGCCGTGCCGTTGCAACCCGGCGCCGCCACGGCCATGGCCCCGGCCCCGGCGGTGACGGCCCTGCCGATCCAGAACCGGGTGCGCGTGGCGCGCGTCGCCAACCCGAGCGATGCCTATGCCTATCTCGATCGCGCCGCTGGGGTGACCCGCGCGATCGGCGACGCGCCGCCCGATTATTCCTATGACGATGGCGGGGTAAATCCCTGGGTGTGGCAGACCAGCCTGGGTGATCGGCGCTATGCCGAGCCGGTCGATGGTGGCTATCGCTATTATTACTACCAGGCCGATTCCGATACGCCCTACCTCGTGCGGGACCCGCAATACAGCTATGCCTATTCGGGGCCGCAACTCGTCGCCGTCTATGACGATCGCGGCGATCTGCTGCCGCCCGATGAATACGAAACCCGCGTCGATTACGCCTCGCGCTATTATGATCGCGCGGCCTATCTCGCGCAGCTTTCGCAAGAGCGCGAGCATCGCGGCGTGATTGCCGCCAACTGGGCCGCGCGCCGCGCCGAAATCGCCGCGCAGCAGGCGCAGTGGTCGCAAGACATGGCGCAGCAGGCCGAATGGCAGGCCTATCACCAGGCGCACGAGGAGCAGGAGCGCGCGCAGTGGCAGCAGGAAGCGCAACGCCGCGCGATGGAAGCGCAGCAGTTTGCCGCGTGGCAGCAGGTGGGCTTCATGTCTCCCCCGCCGCGCCCGGTGGTCTATAGCCCGCCCCCGCCCCCGCCGCAGGCGCGCCCCTATGGCTGGTTCTCCAACTGGTTCGGCAACGATCGCCAGCGTGAGGAACAGCAGCGCCAGCAGGCGGCCTTTGCCCAGCAGCAACAGGCCATGGCCCAGCAGGCCGCGTTCCAGCGTGCGCGCCAACAGGCAGCGATGCAACAACAACAGCAGCAGTTCATGCAGCAGCGCCAGCAGCAGCAGTTCGTCGCGCAGCAGCAGGCGCAACAGGCCGCGATGCAGCGCGCCAACATGCAGATGGCACAACAGCGCGCGCAGCAGGCTGCCATGCAACATGCCCAGATGCAGCGCATGGCGATGCAGCAGGCGCAGCAACAGGCCCAGGCCCGCGAAGCCAACCAGCGCGCGCAGATGATGCAGCAGCAAGAGGCGCGCCGCGCCCAGGAACAGCAAATGGCGGCGCAGCGCCAGGCCCAGATGCAGGCCCAGCACGCCCAGGCCCAAGCGCAACGGGCGCAAGAACAAGCCCAGCGCGCGCAGGCGATGCAGGCGCAGCGCGCCCAGGCGCAGCGACGCGCCATGCAGCAGCAGGCGCAACAGCGCCAGATGCAGCAGCAGCGTGCCCAGGAAATGGCCCAGCAACGCCAGGCCCAAGCCCAGGCTCGCGAACAGGCGCAAGCGCAAGCCCAGGCCCAGGCCGCGCAACATCGCCAGGAAGCTATGGCGCGCGCCCAGCAGATGCAAGCGCAGGGTGCCCAGGCACAGGCCCAGCACCAGGCGCAAATGGCCGCGCAGCATCAGGCCGAACAGGAACGCGCCATGGCCGCCCACGCCCATCACGAGGGCGGCCACCCGGGCTGACCGCCTTGCGTGCCCTGCCGCAGCCGCCATCGGGCCGCTGCGCGCAGGGCCTAGGCGGCGTGGTTTAGCACCGCGGTGATGGTGATGCGCACGTCGTCACTCACGAACGGGGCGAACTTGGTCATCCCGAATTCGGAGCGGTGGACAACGCCCGAGGCATTGACCGAAAGGCCGGCGCCGGGCGCGGCGCCAGCCGGATCGGTAAAGGTCGCGTCGAGCAGCAAGGGGCGGGTGACGCCGTGCATCGTCACTTCCCCTTCGATCCGCGCAGAGTTCGGCCCGGTCGGCACCAGCCTGCGCCCGAGAAAGCGGATCGTGGGATAATGCGCCACGTCGAACAGGCCGGGGCCTTTGAGTTCATCGTCAAACGTGCCGTCTTGCGTGGCGATGGCCGTGGCGGGCATCACCACGTCGAGCGCCATGGCCTCGAGGTTGGCCGGGTCGAGCATGATCGTGCCACTGGCGCCAGGCACCATGCCCTCAACGTGGTTGATACCCAGATAGCGCACCTTGAACCGTGCCACCGTCTGCGCCGGATCGACGACGTAGCGTCCCGCCGGCAGGCTTTGCAGCATGGCCGGCAAGGCGGGCGCGGGCGCTGTTGCCGGCGCCTGGGCCAAGGCCAGGCTGCCGGGCAACGCTGCGGCGCAACCGGCAAGGGCCAGGACAATGGCAATGCGATTGCGGCGCGTCACGGCACATGCTCTCCCAACCGGGGGTGGATGGCCCATGGCTGTGCCAAAGCCATCCTGACTGCCTGATGTATGTGCCGGCCGGCGGGCAAGCCCGGCAGCGCCTTGGTCAGGCGTGCTCCTCATCCTCTGCCGGCGCAGGGGTGGCCTCCTGCACGGCCCGGTCGCCCAGCGTTACGTAATCGACCTTGCCCGTGCCGAGCACCGGCAGAGCATCCAACACGCGGATTTCGCGCGGAATGGCCAGTTCGGCCGCGCCTTGCTGCCGTCCCCACTGCTGCAGGGCGCGCAAGGTTGCATCGGCCTGGGTGGTGAACAGAACCAGCTGCTCTCCCTTGCGGGCATCGGGGCGGGTGACCACGGCATGGGCGCCCTGCGGCCACAGCCCGCCCGCTAGCGCCTCTACCGCGGGCAGGGACACCATCTCCCCGCCGATCTTGGCAAAGCGCTTGGCCCGGCCGCGAATGGTGACGAACCCTTCGGCATCGATAGTGACGATATCGCCGGTATCGTGCCAACCGTCTGCCGGCGGTTGCAGCGCGGCCGGCTGCGCGGGCAGGAAATAGCCAGCCATCACATTGGGCCCGCGCACATAAAGCCGCGCGCCTTCGGCAATGCCGGGCACCGGCTCCAGCCGCGCCTCGATCCCGGGCAGCAGGCGGCCGACGGTGCCGGCGCGGAAGTGCATCGGCGTGTTGACCGCGATCACCGGCGCGCACTCGGTGGCGCCATAGCCTTCGAGGATGCGCAGGCCAAACTTGTCGGCCCAGGTGCGGCGGGTTTCGTCCTTCACCTTCTCCGCCCCGGCAAAGACATAGCGCAGCGCATAGAAATCATAGGTGTGCGCCATGCGGGCATAGCCGGCGAGGAACGTGTCGGTGCCGAACATGATCGTGGCATTGGCATCATAGGCCAGGGCCGGCACGATGCGGTAATGCAGCGGGCTGGGATACATCACCACGCGAATGCCATTGAGCAGCGGCAGCAGGGTGCCGCCTGTCAGGCCAAACGAGTGAAACACCGGCAGTGCGTTGAGCACCACGTCGGCGCTGTTGAAATCGATCCGCGCCGAGAGTTGCGCGCAGTTGGCAAGCAGGTTGCGGTGCGACAGCACGACCCCCTTGGGCAGCCCTTCCGAACCGCTGGTGAACAGGATCACCGCCGCCGCATCCGCATCGATCCGCCGCCGCGCATGGGCGCGGGCCAGCCGGCCGACACGCAGCAACGCCCAGAGCTTTTCGCCCGCGCCGATGGTGGCGCCGATATCTTCAAGATAGCGCACCGCCACGCCATCCTGTTCCAGCGCGGCAATCACCTCTTCCAGCTTGGCCTGGGCCACGAATGCGCGCGCTGTCACCACCGTGCGCACCGCCGCGGTGGCGCAGGCCGAGCGCATGGCCGCCGCGCCCACGGTGAAATTGAGCATCGCCGGCACGCGGCCGATCGCCTGCAGGGCAAAGAACGCGGCCATCGCGCCATTCACGTTGGGCATCAGCAGGCCCACCGCCTCGCCCACGCGGGTGCCCTGCTCCAACCGCTTGCCCAGCAGGCCCGCGCCCACCAGCAGCCTGTCATAGCTCAGCGCCACGCGCTGGATGTCTTCAAGCACGCGGGTCTTGCCGCCATGCAGGCGGCGCGCCTCGGCCAGGGCGGCAAACAGCGTGGTCTGCGTGTCCGACGTGGCAAAGATCATGCCGCTCATCTCGTCATAAAGGCGGCGGCCGGCCTCGGCGCGGCGGGCGCGCGCAGTCATCTCGCCCTCGATGGCGAAGCGGCGCGACGGCAGCACGGTGAGCGAAACCTTGGGGAACCAGCGCAGCGTCACCTTGCCCTTGAGATAGGAAAACGGCGAATACTGCGGGCCATCCAGGCGCACCGGAATGATCGGCGCGTTGGCCTTGTCGGCCACCATGCCCGGCCCGTCGAACACTTTCATCAAGGCGCCGGTCACCATGATGCGCCCTTCGGGAAAGATCACCAGGCACGCGCCATCGCGCACCGTGCGGACCATTGCCTTGGCCGCCATGGGATTGGTTGGATCGACCGGAAAGGCCTTGAACAGCTTGAGAAACGGCTGGATCCACCACGACTTGGCAATCGCGGTGTGGACGGCAAACGTGGGCTTGCCCGGCAGGAACGCGCCCAGCAGCACGCCATCCAGGAACGACAGGTGATTGACCACCACCACCGCCCCCTCGCCTGCGCGCGGCATATGCTCAAGGCCCTGCACCTCGACGCGGTAGAGCACCTTGAGCGTGAGGCGGATCACGTCCTTGAACAGCGTTTCGGGCAACAGCCACACGCTGGCGAGCGCCACGGCGAGCGTGGCAAAGCCGAGCACGCCGATCAGATCGGGCACGTCAACGCCGAGCGCGAGCAGGCCGGCCACCACCAGCACCACTGCCACGGTGAGCGCGGCATTGACCACGTTGTTGGCCGCGATCAGGCGCGAACATTGCTCCACCGGGCTTTTCACCTGGATGATGGCGTAGAGCGGCACGATGAACATGCCGCCGGAAAAGGCGATCACGCCCAGGTCGATCAGAATGTGCCACGCCCCGTCGGTCGCCAGGAACTGCGCGATCGAAGCGCCGGCGACTTCCACCGAAAAGCCGCTGGCGGCAATCCACAGGTCGATCAGCCCGGCCGCGAGGCCCAGCGCCGAAAGCGGCACCCACCGCGCCGAGACTTCGCCCTTGAGCAGCAGGTTGACGCAGACCGAGCCCGCCGCGATCGCCAGCGAGAACACGATCAGGAATAGCGTGGCGACATCCTGCCGCGCCGCCAGCGTGCCGCTGACCAGCGGGGCAAACTCTGACACCAGCACGGCGCCAGCGGCAAAGAACCAGCTCGTGCCCAGGATCGCGCCCCACACCGGGCGAATGGCGCGGGCATCGTCGAGAATGGCCATGGTGCCGCGCCACAGGTTCCAGTCCAGCCGCTCGACCGTGCGGCCTGCGGGCGCCGCCGGCACGGCCAGGCTCGCCAGGAAGCCCACCAGCGCCAGGCCTGTCAGCGCCAGCCCGGCAAGGTGCGAGGGCATGACGCCAGCCAGCAACTGCCCGCCGAGGATGGCCAGGAACGTGCCGCCCTCGATCAGCCCGGTGCCGCCCATGATCTCGTCCCCGCGCAGGTGCTGGGGCAGGATCGAATACTTGACCGGGCCAAACAGCGTGGAATGCAGCCCCATCAGGAACAGCGCGGCCAGCAGCAGCGGCACCGACAGCAGCCAGAACCCGGCCATGGCCACCGCCATGATCGCCAGTTCCGCGCCCTTGATCCAGCGCGCCAGGCGCGCCTTGTCCATGCCATCGGCCAGTTGCCCGGCCAGCGCGGAAAACAGGAAATAGGGCAGGATGAACAGGCCGGTGGCCACCGCCGCCAGCATCTTGGCCTTTTCGGGCGCGGCGGCGTAGAGACCGAAGTTGGCCAGGAACAGCAGCGCGAATTTCAACAGGTTGTCGTTGAACGCGCCCAGGAACTGCACCACGAAAATCGGCCCGAACCGACGCGTGCCCAAAAGCCCGATATCAGATTTCGCCATGCGCCTTTACCCCGTCTGCGCTGCCCCGGCCCGTGCTTGGCCGACAACAGCTTAAGGTTTGCCGAATGTTACCCATTCCTGCCGCGACTCAGCGGCGGCGGCTCGCTACCTCCCACTAAATTATACATCGTTCAATTAAAAAATTAGACGGTGTTCATTTTCTCAAGTAAAGCAGTGGGCATGGGCCGCCGATCAGATCATACCCGCGAAGAGCTCCACGCCATGATCGTGCGCGAGGGGCATCGCCAGCTTTCCGAAGTGGGCTTTGCCCGCTTTTCCGCGCGCGAGGTGGCCAAGCGCATCGGCTATTCGATCGGCACGATCTACAACGTCATGGGCAGCCTTGATGCATTGATGCTGGCCATCAATGGCCACACGCTGGACCTGTGGCGCGCCGCGCTGGAAGATCGGCTGGCGGGGCAAAGCGAAAACCGCCTGGCCCAGGCGATCGCCGCCTATTTCGATTTTGCCAGCCACCACCGCCATGCCTGGACCGCGCTCTACGATTTCCGCCTGCCGGAAAACGACGTGCCGCCACCCGATTACACCGCCCGCGTCACCGCCATCACCGATGTCGTGGTGCGCGAGGTGGCCGCCGCCCTGCCCCCCGCCCGGCAGGCCCAGGCCCAGCCACTGGCGCGCTCGCTCTTGGCAACGGTGCATGGCCACTGCTTCTTTGCGCTCAACGGCACGTTCCGCCTGCTGGGTGAAACCGATCCGCTCGCTGCCGCCCTCGCCCGCGTGGAAGACGCCATCAACGCGCACTGAGTGGCGCCCGCGCGCTGGACAGCGCCATGATCGCCCGCCACAGTTCTGGCCGGACGGGGGCAATGGCAGATATCAGGCAGGGCAGCGAATCGGCATTCTCGCATGGCGCCAACAGCGTGCTGGGTTCGCCACTGCGGCTGCTGGCGGGCACGCTGCTCTATGTCGTCGCGCTGTTTGCGGTTTCGACGATGGGCTATGTCCGCGCCGGCTGGCCGCTTGGCGATGCGGCCTACATGGTGCTGCTGACGATCTTCTCGGTCGGCTATGGCGAAGTGCGGCCGATCGATGGCACGTTCCTGCGGCTGTGGACGACGATGACGATCGTGCTGGGCTGCACCGGCATGATCGTGCTGACCGGCGCGCTGGTCCAGGTCTTCACCCTGTTCCAGTTCCGTCGCCTTCTGGGGCTTGATCGCATGCATACCGAAATCGAACGTCTGAGCGGGCACACCATCATCTGCGGCTATGGCCGCATCGGCGTGCAACTGGCCAAGGCCCTGGCCGAGGCGGGCCACCCGTTCCTGGTGCTGGAACGCTCCCCCGCCAAGGCCGAGGAAGCACGCAGCCATGGCTTCCTGACCCTGGTGGGAGAGGCAACGCTGGAAGAAACGCTCAAGGAAGCGGGCATCGCCCGCGCCAAGGTCTTGGCCACGGTCCTGCCCGATGACGCCGCCAACGTGTTCATCACGCTCTCGGCCCGCAATCTCAATCCCGCCGTGCAGATCATCGCCCGGGGCGAGGCGCCGTCCACCGAAAGCAAGCTGTTCCACGCCGGGGCAGACAAGGTCGTGCTGCCCACCCACATCGGGGCCGAGCGCATCACCGAGTTGATCCTCTATCCTGCCACCGGGGCGGCAATGGGGGAAAACAGCCCGATGGGCGATGTGAAGCGCAAGCTGCACGATTTCGGGCTGGACCTGGAAGTGGTGACTTGCCCGGCCAAGGGCGCGCTGACCGGCGCCAGCGTGGGCGAGGCGGAGCGGCGCGGCAATGGCGCCTATTTCATCGTCCAGATCGATCGCGCCGGTGGGCAGCAGATCCAGCATCCCGGCGAAGACGTGCGGATCGAGGCGGGCGACCGCATCCTGCTAGTCGTGCGCGGCAGCCGCCTTTCGGCCGGCGCGGTGTTCCACGCCCCGGCCCGGCCGGTGAAGCACGGCCGCACCCTGGTGCGATGAACGCGGCGCAACTGCGAATGCAAGAATGGCAATTGCTGCGCTCCCTGGCGCTGGGCAGGACCGCGGCTCTGCCATGCCCGATCCCGCCCCCGCCCCCGCTCCTCTTGCCACGCTGCCCGCCATGAGGCGCCGCCCCGACAGCATGCTGCGCTGGGTGGCGCGGCGGCTCGAACTGCGCTCGTTCGGGCTGGTGCCTGAGCATTTCGACCTGGCCGAGGGGCTGCGCGCCGCGCTGGCAGTCGGCGCGCCGCTGACGCTGGCCCTGGCCAGCGGGCTGCCCGTGCTGGGCTGGTCGGTCTTCGCGGCATTCTGGACCTGCCTGTGCGATGCCCCGGCACCCGATGCGGTGCGGCGGCGCATGCTCGGCGCGTTCCTCGGCGCGGGCACGGCCATGGCCTTTGCCGGCAGCGCACTCGCCGCGCTCTGGCCCATGGCCGGGCTGCTGTTGGGGCCGATCCTGGTGTTTGCCGTACTGCTGGCCTGTGGGCGCATTGCCTATGGCGGCTTGCTCGGCACGCTGCTCGGCGTGGTGGCAGTGGTTGCCGTGGGCTTTCCGCAGGGGCTGCACCTCGCCGGCGCGCAGGCCCTGGCCTTTCTCGCCGGGGCAACCTGGGCCTATCTGCTGATCACGCTGCTCTGGCCGATCGATGCGCTGCGCCCGCTGGTTCGCGCCAGCGATGCCGTGATCGTGCGCCTGCTCGACATGGCCGAAAGCCTCGTCAGCCTGGGCGAAGGCCCGCACCGCGATGGCGCCTGGCACAGCGAACATGCCGAGCACCGCCGCACCGTGCGCCTGGCGGTGGAGCGACTGCGCAGCCTGCTCGATCGCTATGCCGTGCAGACCACCGGCCTCGCCCCCCATAACCAGGCGCTGGCCACGGTCGAAACCCTGTTTGGCGCACTGATCGCACTGGACCAGGGCTTTATCGAGCAGGTCGGCTCCGCGCGCGAGCGGCTGGCCGTGGCGCGCGCCTGCCGCACCGCGCTGCTCGCCTGGATGCACGATCGCGCCACGCCGCCCGGCATCGCCCAACCTGCCGCCCTGCCCTGGGCACTGCGCCGCCTGCATGCCCTCGCCCAAGAGCTGCGCGATGACCTCTGCGCCGGCTGTGCCCTGGCCATGGCCCAGGCCTTTGCCGCCCCCGCCCCGCCCGCCGCACCGCTGCCGGCAGCGGGCGGTGTGCTGCGTGCGCGCCGCCTGTCGCGCGCGGCGGTGCAACAGGCCCTGCGGCAGACGGCGGGGCTGGTGGCGGTCTATGCCGCCGCGCTTACCTTTGGGCTGGGCTATCCCTATTGGGCGGCGATGGCGGTCGTCGTCGTCTTGCAAGGCGGGGTGCGCGTCACCTGGGCGCGCTGCCTCGAACGCATTTTGGGCAGCGTGCTGGGCGGGCTCTTCGCCTCCGCCCTGCTGCTGCTCGGCGGGGCGGCAACCGTGCCGCTGGCCTGCCTCGCCACGCTGCTGGCGGGCGTGGCGATTGCCCTGCGCGCGGTGAACTATACGGTGTTTGTCGTGTTCCTGACGATGCTGTTCGTGATCGTCACGGCCATGCTCCATCCCGGCGAAGGCATTGCCGCGGCGCGCATGATCGACAATGTCATCGGCAGCCTGGCCGCGCTGCTCGCGGTCTTCCTGCTCTGGCCCGATTTCGGCGCGTCCCTGCCCGGGCGCATCGCCGAGGGCATTGCCGCCAACCGCGCCTATTTCGACGCGGTCAGCGCCGCCCGCCCCTTTGCCGAGATCGAAACGGTGCGCCGCGCCGCCGGCCTTGCCAGCATCGAGGCCGAAACCGCGCTGCACGATCTGGGTGGCCTGATCAACCGCACCAGCGGCGCAATGGCCCATGCCCAGGGGCTGGGCACCTTGCGCATGCTGGCGGGCACGGCGGCGATGGCCTGGCACCGCCGCCTGGGCGAAAACCGCGGCGTTTAAGCCGCGCGGCTTGGCTTAGCCGTGGGCGCCGAAGTAGTTGGCCACGGCCACCGCCACGCGCAGGTTGAGCGCGTGGGCCCGCTCGATCGGGTCGATGAAGCGGGCGCGGATCGCGCCGTAATCTTCGCCCTCGTGGTCGGGAAAGTCGCTCGGCTCGTCCACGCTGAAATCAGCCACGTGCGGCATCGCCACCGGATAGGCCCGGCGCAGCTGCGCCAGGGCATCGTCCACGCGCAGTGACAGCACCATTTCCAGCACGTCGTCGCGGCTCACGTCGTTGGAGCGGGAGAACGGCGGCACCTGCACCGCACGCAGGAACATGTGCATCAGCAGCGACAGGCGCACGGCCTGCAGCAGGCCGATATTGCGCCGTTCGGCATCGACCACGGGATCGCGCCCGGACGGCATGCCCGGCACCAGCGCCAGCAGGCGGTGCAGCTTCATCCAGTCCACCCGCAGGCGCGAGGTCAGGCGGCGGAACACGCCCGAACGGTCGTCCTTGGTCAGGTATTCGGCCAGGGCCATGCACGCGGCTTCGAGCGCGGTTTCGGTGCCGCGATAAGGCCGGCTGGCCCAATAGGCGGAATTGAACAGCTCGCCATAGGCGGCCACCGTCTTGATCGAGGCCAGGCCATTGGCCGCGCGCAGCAGGCGCACCAGCTGGTTGCCGCGGTCAGACTGGCCCAGGAGTTCGGCAATCGCCTCCATCTCGTCACCGGCCGCCGTGCCCGCGCCGGCGATCACGTTCACCGGATAGCCGATCTGTTGCAGGATGGCGTTGTGCGGGATTGCGCGGATCTGGCGCAGGCTCATCGAGCGATCGGCCGAAATGTCGGACTGGCGGCGCGACACGCGGCTGCCCGTGGGCGTCAGCATGCCCAGGCCAAACGCCGTCACCGCGCGGGCATAAGTCGCGCTCTTGAGGTGATCGCGCTGCACGCGGCGGATCGCGCGATAGAAATCGAGGCTGAGATCGGTGCGATCATAGAACGGATCGCGCGAGGCCGGTGCGGTGAACGCCACTTCGGCTTCGGCGATGCGGGCCAGCGTGGCCAGCGCCAGTTCGTCGTTGCGGAAGAACAGATAGCCGTCGCCACCCTGGAAGCTGGCTTCGGCTTCCAGCGCGATGCCCGCCTTGGCAAAGCGGCGGCGCGCCCAGCGGCTGAGCGGCCAGGTCAGGCGATCGGCAAAGCCGGCCGGATGGGCGCCGCGCCCCATGGATTCGCCGTGGGTGTCAAACACCAGGGCCGCCACATCGGCCAGCCCGTTGTTGGTCATCGCCTCGGCCAGGCGGCCTTGCAGGCGCTCGATCGCAAGCGCGGCCGGCAGCTGGCCGATAAAGCGCCCGGCGTCGGAAAAGCCGGTCTGGATCGATACGCGGCCACGGCGGCGCACGTAATCGCGATAGGCTTCTTCGGCCAGCAGCGCTTCCAGGAAGCGGCCGCCGTGTTCCAGCGCGGTTTCGGTTTCGAACAAGGGCGAAACGTCAACCTTGTCATCAATGCCGAACAGCTTGGCGAAATAGAGCGCGGCCAAGACCGTCTGCGGCTGCTCGCATTCGGCGATCAGCATGCGGATCGGCGCATCGGCATCGATATGGTGCAGGATCTGCGCCATCGCCAGGAACTGGCGGATCGCGGTGCTGGTCTCGATCGCCAGCGCGGCAAAGTTGACGCGCAGCGGCTTGACCTCGGCCAGCAGTTCGCGCAGCCGCGAGATCGCGCTCTTGCTGGCGATGTCGAGCGTGCCTTCCGGGTCGATCCGGCGGCGCAAGGCGTTGTGAAGCTGCGAGGAATTGACGCGGAAGTGGATCCACCCCATGCCCAGGCCATCGGCGCGCATCGCCCCGGCCAGGGTAGCCAGGCCCACTGCCAGATCGCCATCCTCGGCCGCGGCCGCATCGGCTTCGAGCGTCTCGATCAGCGGCGTCAGGCTCAACAGCTTGGCCGGATCGTCGGCCGTCATGCGGTTGGCGGCAGCGGCCAGCGCCTCGGGCGTATCGAGCGGGCGGGAAAACAGCTCCGCCATTTCCGACGCGTGGATCTGCGCCGCATCGAGCGTGGCGATCAGCCCATGATCGGGCGCCAGGCCAGCCAGGCTGGCGCGATAGCTGCCCAGGCGCCGCGCCTTTTCGCGCAGGCGGAACGCGATCGAGGTGTGCCAGCCGATGTCGGTGCGGCCGTCCATGTCATAGCCGACCCAGGTGGCAAAGCGGAACGGCAGCGGGCGGAAATCGAGCCAACGGCCCGGCCAGCGCTGGCGGGCGTGCGAGAGCAGCGTGGCGTTGATGCGGTCGCGCGCGCGGCCGGCGCGCTCGATCGCGTTGCACACCTCAAGGTGTTCGAATTCCAGCGTGATCTTGGGCCCGTGGGCCGGCAGGGCGCAGACCGTGGAGGCCAGCGGATCGTCGGCCAGCGCGGCAGTGGCCACGGCATCGGCCTGCGCCGGGTTGAGCAGGAACGTGGGGTGGGCGGTGAACACACCGTGCAGCAGCGGCTTTTCCCAGCGCGCGCGGAACTGGCTGAACCCGTCTTCCTCGTCCAGCAGGGCGGCGATGCGCGAGAGGTTTTCCTGCGGATCGGTTGGCGCGACCAGGCGGCGCAGGCGTCCGGCGCGGCTTTGCAGGGCCTCGCATTCCAGCTCGGCCACCAGGCCTTCCATGTCGTCAAGCGACAGAGCGCCGGTTTCCAGATCGCGCGACAGATCGTGGCTCAGCTGGAAAACCGGATTGAACAGCGGCGTTTCTGCGGTGCGTTCGTGCAGCTTGCGCAAACGGTCCCTAAGCTTTGCGACGGTCTTCATCTGCCGTTTCCCCCCTGCTGGCCTTGCTGCGCCATGCGGCTTTCCTGTCGAGCGAACTTTCCGGCCCGCCACCCGCGCCTGGGCCCCTCAGCCCTTGGCGAGGGCCGAGGCCTCGTGCGCCAGGCGCTTGATCTCGGCCTCGTCCGGCGCGCCCTTGGGCACGACCCAGCTGCCGCCCACGCACAGCACGCGATCGAACGCCAGCCATTCCGGCGCGGTAGCCGCGCTGATCCCGCCGGTGGGGCAGAAGCGCGCCTGGTAGAACGGTGCGGCCAGCGCCTTGAGCGCGGGCAACCCGCCCGAGGTGGACGCCGGGAAGAACTTGAAATGCGTCAGCCCCAGGTCAAGGCCGCGCATGATATCGGCGGCACAGGCCGTGCCGGGCAGGAACGGAATGCCCGCATCGACCGCCGCCTGGCCCAGGCGATCGGTCAGGCCGGGCGACACGATGAACTCGGCACCGGCGTCGATCGCGGCCTTGAGTTCATCGGGATTGGTCACCGTGCCGGCGCCGACGATCGCGCCTTCGACGCTCTTCATCGCGGTAATCGCCTCGAGCGCGGCAGGCGTGCGCAGCGTGACTTCAAGAACGCGCAAGCCGCCGGCCACCAGGGCGCGGGCGACTGGCAGGGCATGGGCCACATCATCGATCACCAGCACCGGAATGACAGGCGCCGTGCGCATGATGGCTTCGATCGGCTTCATGAACTCTCCCCGCATTTGGCAGGAGAAAAGCCTAGCCCCTCAACGCGCAGTTGTGCACCCGCTAACAGACCGGGCGCATAGCTATTTCCTCAAAGTGTGGCAAAAACCGCGCCAGCCGCCTGGCTGCCGCGCCTTGCCGTCACACCGCCGAACTGAACTGGTGCCCGCCGCCGCGATAGGCATCGAACAGCACGGCGATGGAGCGGTGATAGGGCGCGCTGTGCGGGGCCAGCACCAGGCGCTGCCCCTCGATACGGGCCAGGCCACGCGCCACGAACGGCGCCAGGCCATCGCGCACTTCGTCCAAAAGGTCGGCCGGCAGGTCCACTGCTTCCTGGCACAGCAGTGTCTCGATCACCGCCGCGCGGCGCTGGTCCTGCACGGTCTGCACCACGCCGCGCGTGCCAGCAAGGCGCCCGCTTTCCAGCTGTTGGCGATAGCGCCCGGCATTCTTTTCGTTCTGCACCAGCAGGCCGGGAAACACCCCGACCGACGAGGCGCCAAGGCCGATCAGCGCGCCGGCGCTGTCGTCGGTAAAGCCCTGGAAATTGCGGCGCAGCGTGCCGGTGCGGCGCGCCTTGGCCAGGTCATCATCAGCCAAGGCAAAGTGATCGAAACCGATCGCCTCATAGCCCGCCGCGCGCAGCCGCGCCGATCCTTGCGCGGCCATGGCAAAGCGGGTGCGCTGGCCCGGCAGCGCGGCCACGTCGATCCGTCGCTGGCGTGGCACCACGTGCGGCACATGGGCATAGCCGAACAGCGCCACGCGATCGGGCGCCATGGCAATGGCGGTATCCAGCGTCTGATCGAGCACGGCCTCGTCCTGATGGGGCAGGCCATACATCAGGTCGAAATTGATCGAATCCACCCCGGCGCCGCGCAGGCCATCCATCGCCCGGGCAATGTCGTCCTGCGGCTGCACCCGGCCGATCGCGGCCTGCACGCGCGGATCAAAGGTTTGCACGCCCAGGCTCGCCTTGATCACGCCGATCCCGGCGATCGCGGTGAACCACTGCGGCACCAGGCTGCGCGGATCGAGTTCGAGCGAGATGACCGGGCGTGCCAGGCGGAAATTGAGCGTGAGCGTATCGATCAGCCGCACGAAATCGGTGGGCGAAATCGCATTGGGGCTGCCCCCGCCAAATGCGATCCGCGTGATCCGCGCCTGCGGCCCGATCAGTTGGGCCACCATCTCGATCTCGCGGTGCAGCGCGCCGAGATAGGCGGCCAAGCGCTGGCTGCGGTTGGCAGCGCCGGTATTGCAGCCGCAATACCAGCAGATTTCCTGGCAATAGGGGATATGCAGATAGAGCGAGACCGGCCCGCGCAGCAGGCCCAGCGCGCGCGCCTGCGCGTCGGACAGATCAGCATCGGCAAATTCGGCCGCCGTGGGATAGCTGGTATAGCGCGGCACCGGCCGCGCCAGCAGTTCGGGATACCAGGTCCAATCATCGAATTGCTCGCCCGATTGCGGCGGCATCGCCCCGCCAATCGTGGCGACGGCGGTGGTCATCTGGGCAGCTGGGCCTGCTTCAAGCGACATCGTCATCGTCCTCCTCGCCACAGCAGCTATCGCCCGTGGCCCGCTTGCGCATTGCGCTATGGCAAATCGCGCAACACGGCGCGGTGCCATCGCCCTGCGGTTTGCGCTGCTGGCCCTGGCCGGGAATGCGGATCACCAGGACGTGGCCCGCCTCGCCGCAGATCGGCACGGCAAAGGCACTGCCACTGCCCCCCTGCGCCAGCGCGGGCGCTGGCAGCACCAGCCGCAGCACCGCCAGCGCGCAAGCTGGCATGACCAGCCACAGGCGGCCGCGGCGGGTCATGGCTGCCGATCCGCTTCGTCGGCTTCCTCGATCAGGATACGCGCCGCCGCGCCATCCAGATCGACGAATTGCCCACGCCGCAGGGCCCAGAAAAACGCGCATAGCCCGATCAGGCCCATGCCCAGCGCGATCGGAATGAGAATGGCGATCGAAGTCATGCCGCGTCTCCCCTCACCCAGGACAGGCGCAAGGAATTGGCCACGACGATCAGCGAGGAGGTCGACATCGCGACTGCCGCGATCAGGGGCGTGACCATCCCCGCCATCGCCAGCGGCACGGCCAGGAGGTTGTAGGCAATCGCCAGGGCAAAGTTCTGGCGCACCACCCGCATCGTGGCGCGAGCCATGGCAACACTGCGCGGCAATGCCATGAGCGACGTGCCGGTAAAGACCACGTCTGCCGCCTGGCGCCCCACGTCGCTGGCCGTGCCGGGCGCGATCGAGGCATGGGCCGCCGCCAGCGCCGGGCCATCATTGAGCCCATCGCCCACCATCAGCACCCGGCGCCCGCCGGCCGTCAGCCGCGCGATCGCGTCATGCTTGTCTTGCGGAGAGGCACTGGCCTGCGCCATCAACCCGGTTTCGCGCGCAACCTGGGCCACCGCCTGGGCATTGTCGCCCGACAGGATCGAGGCTTCCAGCCCCTGGCGCCGCAGCACCGCCAGAGCGGCCAGGGCATCGGGCCGCAGGCTGTCGGCAAAGCCGATCAGGCGCACCGGATCTGCCCCCAGGGCCAGCGCCGCCGCCATGCCCCCGGCGGGAGAGGATGGCCGGCCCAGCGACACGGCAATGCCCTGCCACAGCGCGGTAACCCCGCGTCCGGGCACTTCCTCCACCTCACTAAGCGGCGCGGCCTTTACCCCGCGCGCGGCCAAGGCTTCGGCCAGGCCCAGCGACAGCGGATGGCGGCTGTGGCTGGCCAGCGCCAGCGCCACGCCGGCTTCCTGCGGCGTCAGCGCATCGAGTGCGCCGGCGTCGGGCACCGGGCGCCCCAGGGTCAGCGTGCCGGTCTTGTCGATCAGCATGCGGTCCACTTCGGCCAGCCGTTCCAGCGCCGAGCCGTCCTTGATCAGCACGCCGCGCTTGAGCAGCGCGCCCGCCGCCACCACTTGCGCTACCGGCACTGCCAGCCCCAGCGCGCAGGGGCAGGTGATGATCAGCACGGCGATGGCAATCACCAGCGCCTTGTAGAGCCCAGCCCCCGCCAGCATCCAGCCGACAAAGGTCAGCGCCGCCAGGCTGTGCACCGCCGGGGCATAGAGGCGCGATGCCCGATCGGCGATCCGCACATAGCGCGAGCGTGACTGGCCAGCCGTTTCCATCAGGCGGGCGATCTCGGCCAGGGCGGTATCCTCGCCGATCGCGCGCACTTCCACGTCCAGCGGCGCCTCTTCATTCAGCGTGCCGGCCAGCACCAGGTCACCCACCTTGGCGGCAACCGTAGCGCTTTCGCCGGTCAGCAGCGAACGGTCGAGCCGGCTCGCCCCGCGCAGGATTACGCCATCGGCAGCCAGCCGCTCTCCAGCGGCCACGCGCATGACCATGCCCGGCGCGAGGTCGGTTGCCGCCAGCCAGGCGGGCGTGCCATCGGCGGCCACCACCATGGCCCCGGGCGCAGCCTGGCGCAGCAGGGCATCCACCCCCGCTCGCGCGCGATCGCGCATCATCGCATCCAGCGCGCGTCCGGCCAGCAGGAACAGCAGCAGCATCAGCGTGCCATCGAACCACGCCTCGGCGCCGTGGGTTACCGTTTCATAGAACGACAGCGCGGTGGCCAGCGTCACGCCGATCGAGATCGGCACATCCATGTTGGTGCGCCCGTGCTTCAAGGCACTCCATGCCGAGGCAAAGAACGGCCGCCCGGCATAGGCAATCGCCGGCACCCCGATCAGCGCCGAAAGCCAGTGGAACAGATCGCGCGTGGCGCCATCGGCCCCCGACCACACGCTGACCGACAGCAGCATCACGTTCATGCAGGCAAACGCCGCCACGGCCAGCGGCGCCAGCAAGGGACGCACGGCAGAGGGTGCCTGTTCCAGCACGGTGGCGCGCGGCTGCGCGGCAAAGCCGGTGGCCGCCAGCGCCGCCACCAGGTCGGGCACGGCCACCCCGGCCGCGTGATCGACGCCGACGCTACGCGCGGTGAGATTGGCGCGCGCGGCAACCACGCCGGGCACGGCGGCCAGCGCCCGCTCCACCTTGCCCATGCAGCCGCCACAATGCATGCCCGGCACCGACAGCGCGGTGTGCAGCGGCGCCGGTGCCACGCTATCGACCGGCGTCAGGGTCTGGGCCGCGCGGGTCATCCCACGTCGCCCATCATGCGCCATGTGGCGCCATGCTGCACGACCTTGAGCTTGATGCGCCAGCGCCCGGCAGGAAGCGCGGCGCGATAATGGCCCGGCGCCGTCTCCGTCAGCCTCAGCGCCAGATCATCGCGCAGGCCCAGCGGATGTTCGGCCAGCGCGGTCACTCCCGCCCCGGCAAGCGGATGGCCTTGCGCATCAGACAACACTACCGCGAGCGCGCCAGTCCCGTCGCGCGCGATGCTGCCGGCAAAGCCCAGCGCCTTTTCGCTACGGGCCTCGCCCAGCCAGCGGTTGAAGTTCTGGCTGGCGACATAGGAATTTTCCACCACCACTCCGCCAAAGGTGGAGAGGGCAAGCCGCGCCATGACGACGTTGACGATGATCACCACGCCAAAGAACGCGATCAGGATCGCGGCCATGTGGCGGCCGGTAAATGGGCGGGCAGTAAACGGGCGGACCACAGGGCTGCGCGCCGTGGCATCCTGCGAAAGACGATGCTGGGTCATCGGCTGGGCTCCTTGCTAGTCGGTGTCGCCGGGGGCGGAAAATTCGGTCTTCACGGCATCCTGCGCCGGCTGTTCGCCGGGCCGGGCCTGGGCCGTCAGGCGGAAGGTAAAATGCCGCTCGCGCGCGGCACCGCCGGGCACCACGGCATAGATGCGCAGGCGCTGCGTGGTATCGGCCGGCACAGTGAAGCCCAGCGCTGGCCGCGCTGCGGCGGCGTCCATCTCGTCGCTGTAGATCGCGCCATGCGGCAAGCCATCGAGCGACAGCACGACCTGGCGCGGGCGGTCTTCCATGTTGCGCAGCTTGACGGTGAAGCCATTGCGCACCGACCCGTTGGAAAGCTGGACGAATTCCGGGTTGCGATCGCGCGCGACCGACAGGTCGAGGCGCGTGCGCTGGCCCAGCATGAACAGCAGCGCCAGGCCGATCCCACCCCACAGCCCCAGATAGACCAGCGTGCGCGGGCGAAAGATCGCGCGAACCAGGGGCTTGGCCGCGCCGCCGCGCCGCTCGTGTTCGGCATCATCGAGCGTGCAATAATCAATGAGCCCACGCGCGCGGCCCACCTGGCCCATCACCCGGTCGCAGGCATCGATGCACAGGCCACAGGTGATGCAGCCGATCTGCGCGCCTTCGCGAATGTCGATCCCGGTGGGGCATACCGCGACGCACTGCTTGCAGTCGATGCAGTCGCCCACCGCGCCAGGCAGGCGCTTGGCCTGCTTGAGCGATCCGCGCGGCTCGCCACGCCAATCCTTGTAGGTAACGATCAGCGACTTTTCGTCGAGCATGGCCGACTGGATGCGCGGCCAGGGGCACATATAGACGCACACCTGCTCGCGCATGAAGCCGCCCAGCCAGAACGTGGTGAACGTGAGCACGGCAACGCAGGCATAGGCAACGCCGGGCGCCGTGCCGGTCCAGAATTGGCGCTGAAGCGTGGGCGCGTCGGCGAAATAGAAAATCCACGCCCCGCCGGTGGCAAAGCTGATCGCCAGGAATATCGCCCACTTGGCCACGCGCTTGGTCACCTTGCGCGCGCTCCACGCGGCGCGGTCCAGCGCCAGCTGGGCGTTGCGATCGCCATCGATCAGGCGGTCGACATGCTGGAACAGGTCGGTCCACACCGTCTGCGGGCAGGCATAGCCGCACCACGCCCGGCCCACCGCCGATGTGACCAGGAACAGGCCGATGCCCGCCATGATCAGCAGCCCGGCCACGAAATAGAACTCGTGCGGCCAGATTTCGATGCCGAACATGTAGAACCGGCGATGCGCCAGGTCGATCAGCACGGCCTGGTTGGGCGCCCACGGCCCGCGATTCCAGCGTAGCCACGGCGTGCCCCAATAGACCGCCAGGCAAAACGCCATGACCGCCCATTTGAAGCGCCGGAACCGCCCGTCGATCTTGCTTGGGCACACCGGTTCGCGCCGGGCATAGAGCGATGGTTCGTGGGGTGCCCCACCCCCGGCCTGTGGCGCGGGGGTAGAAGCGACCAGCTTGAGCTTGGGATCAGCGGGCATGGTCTGGGTTACCTTGCTTGGGCAACGGCGGCCGTTGCCGGCGCTTCAGGCGCTGCAGGTGGCGCAGGTGGCAGCGCTTCCCCGCCCCCGCGCGAGTGGACATAGGCGGCCAGCATCTTGATGGTGACCGGGTCCAGCCGCTGGCCCCAGGCCGGCATCACGCCCTGGCGGGCATAGGTGACGGTCTGCGTCAGCGTGGCGCGATCCCCGCCATAGAGCCAGATCTTGTCATTGAGGCGCGGCGCGCCCACCGTGCGGTTGCCCTCGCCATTGGCGCCGTGGCACACGCTGCAGTTGTCGGCAAAGATCTGGGCACCGCGCGTGGACGAAGCGCTGGGCTTGTCCTGCCCGCTGATCACGCGCACGTGGCTGACCACGTCCTGCACCTGCGCCGCGGTCAGGATGCCATCCTTCCCGAACGCGGGCATCTGGCTTATGCGGGTCTGTTCGTCACCGGGATAGCGGATGCCGTGTTCCAGCGTCTGGTGGATGGTGGCGATATCGCCGCCCCACAGCCAGTCGTCATCGTTGAGGTTGGGATAGCCCTTGGAGCCGGCCGCGCCCGCGCCATGGCACTGCACGCAGTTCTGCTTGAACGCGGCAGCCCCGCCCTCGATCGCGGCACGCAGCAGTTGCGGATTGTCCGCCAGTTTTTCCACCAGCGTCGCCGCAATCGCCGCGCGGGTCTGGGCCCGGGCGGCGTCGGCCGCCTTGAGGTCCTTGTCCAGCGCGCCACGGCTGGTCCAGCCCAGCGTGCCCGCGGTTGCCGCATGGCGGCCGGGGATCGCCGGATAGACCACCACATAGCCGATCGCGAAAACGATCGTGGCGTAAAACGTCCACAGCCACCAGCGCGGCAGCGGGGTGTTGAGTTCTTCGATGCCGTCCCATTCGTGTCCGACGGTTTCAACGCCGGTGGGCTCGTCGATGCGCTTGTCAGCCATCGTGATCCTCCGTGAAGATCGAGTTGGCCGCTTCCCTGCCGGAGGACTTGCCCCCGCGGCGGAACGGCCAGATGCACAGGGCGAGGAAAATCGCGCCCATCACCACCAGCGCCCAGCTGTCGGCGAAATGGCGCAGCGCGTCATACGTGCTCATCGCCCCTTCTCCTTGGCCAGGTCTTCCTGCGCGGCCGGCGCATTCACATCCACCAGCGTGCCCAGCATCTGGAGATAGGCGACCAGCGCATCCATCTCGGTCAGCTTGGTCGGGTCGCCATCGAAATCGCGCACCTGGGCCTTGGGCCAGCGCTTCTTGAAATCGGTGGCGTTTTCGGGGTCTGCCTGGGCCTTGAGATCGTCATTGGCCTTGGCGATCTGCTCCTTCGTGTAAGGAACCCCGGTGGTGTAGAGCGTCTGCAGCTCTGCCGTCATGTCACCCTGGTTGAGCAGGCGCCCGGCCAGGAACTGATAGGTGGGCATGATCGATTCCGGCACGACCGAGCGCGGGTCTTTCAGATGCTGGACATGCCACTCATCCGAATACTTGCCGCCCACGCGCGCCAGGTCGGGCCCGGTGCGCTTCGATCCCCACTGGAACGGGTGATCATACATCGATTCCGCCGCCAGGCTGTAATGGCCATAGCGTTCGGTCTCGTCGCGGAACGGGCGGATCATCTGGCTATGGCAGACATAACAGCCCTCGCGCACATAGATGTCGCGGCCGGCCTGCTCCAGCGGGGTGTAGGGGCGCATCCCCTCCACCTTCTCGATGGTGTTGTCGATCCAGAACAGCGGGGCGATTTCCACGATCCCGCCGATCGTCACCGCGGCAAAGGCAAGGACTGCCAGCAGGGTGACATTGCGCTCCAGCGTCTTGTGACGCTCAACAATGCTGGACATTGTTCGAGTTTCCTTATCTCGCGGGCGGTCAGGCCGGCTGGGCCACGATGGGGCGATCCTTGGCGGGATCGAATGCGGCATCGTGCATGGGGGCTTCGGTGCGGTACTGGCCCAGGATCGTCTTGGTGATGTTGATCACCATGATTACCCCGCCGCTCAGGTAGAGCAGGCCGCCAAAGGCACGCAGGGCATACATCGGGTGCAGCGCGGCGACGGTTTCGGCAAAGCTGTTCACCAGATAGCCGTCAGGCCCGTATTCGCGCCACATCAGCCCTTGGGTGATCCCCGCCACCCACATCGAGGCGGCATAGAACACGATGCCCAGCGTGGCGCACCAGAAGTGCCAGTTGACCATGCGCAGCGAATAGAGCCGCTCGCGGTTCCACAGGCGCGGCACCAGGTAATAGAGCGCCCCGAACGTCACCATGCCGTTCCAGCCCAGCGCGCCGGAATGCACGTGGCCGATGGTCCAGTCGGTATAGTGCGAGAGCGAGTTGACGCTCTTCACGCTCATCATCGGGCCTTCGAACGTGCTCATGCCGTAGAACGCCAGGCTCATCACCAGCATGCGCATGATCGGGTCGGTGCGGATCTTGTCCCACGCGCCGTTCAGCGTCATCAGCCCGTTGATCATGCCGCCCCAGCTCGGCATCCACAGCATGACCGAGAAGACCATGCCCAGCGTCTGCGCCCAATCGGGCAGCGCGGTATAGTGCAGGTGGTGCGGACCGGCCCAGATATAGAGGAAGATCAGCGCCCAGAAGTGGATGATCGACAGGCGATAGGAATAGACCGGGCGTTCGGCCTGCTTGGGCACGAAGTAATACATCATGCCAAGGAACCCGGCGGTCAGGAAAAAGCCCACCGCGTTGTGGCCGTACCACCACTGCACCAGCGCCCCCTGCACCCCGGCAAAGACCGGGTAGGACCGCGATCCGAACAGGCTGATCGGGATGTTGAGGTTGTTGACGATGTGCAGCATCGCCACGGTGAGGATGAACGAGAGGTAGAACCAGTTGGCCACATAGATGTGCGGCTCATGGCGCTTGATGATCGTGCCGACGAACACCGCCAGATAGGCCACCCAGACGATCGTCAGCCACAGGTCAGTGTACCATTCCGGTTCGGCATATTCCTTGCCCTGGGTGATACCCAGCAGATAACCGGTCGCCGCGATGACGATGAACAGCTGGTACCCCCAGAACACGAAACGGGCGAGGCCGGGGAAGGCCAGCCTCGCCCGGCAGGTGCGCTGCACGACGTAGAACGACGTGGCGATCAGCGCATTGCCTCCGAAAGCGAAAATGACCGCCGAGGTGTGCAGCGGGCGCAGGCGGCCGAAGTTGATCCACTCCAACCCGAGGTTGAGCTGAGGCCAGGTCAGCTCCAGCGCGATCCACAGGCCGGCGGTAAATCCGGCAATCCCCCAGAAAACCGTGGCGATGACGCCCCAGCGAATCACATCGTCGTCATAGCGGCCCTGATCGGGCATGCGCAGGATGCCGCGCACGGCATTGTCGACGCTCTTGCCGCTGATGGTCACCCACAGCGCGATGGCGGCAGCGATCCCGAAGATCGCCATGTGAATCGCAAAACCCTGGTCAACTGCCAGAGCACAGGCAACCACCGCCAGGACAAGCGCGCCAAACCATAGGCCGGCGCGCAACAGAACCTGTTCCATGGACCCTTCCCTTCCATGCCAAACTACAGATTGTGCCCCTGCGCCGGTTCGCGGTCTTTCACATTGATACGAGTCAAATAACCCCTGCGGTGAACGAATTGTTGGGAACTTGCGCTTTTTTGCGTTGCGTCAATGTAGCGAATCGCGCCGCCCGCCATTGACGGTGCCACGCCAGAGGGAACGGAGCCTGCGAGGGGCAGGCCGCCTGCAGTGGCGCAGCCGGCAGCGGTGCACGCTGCATCTGACTAGGAAACGCGTGATGAAAAAGGTTCTTGGCAAAGCTCTTGGTGCCGCCGCCCTGGCGCTGGCGTTCGCTTCTCCCGCGCTGGCCGCCGACGAGGCGCCGGCCGGCAAGTGGCAGGTCAAGGTGCTGGCAACCTCGGTTCTGGCAGATGGCAAGATCACCGCGGTGCGCAAGGATCTGATCGGCCTGCCCGCCGGCGCGCAGACCGATGCCAGCAACAACAGCTTCACGCCGACGCTGGCGATCGAATACTTCGCACTGCCCAATGTCTCGGTCGAAACGATCTGCTGCTTTACCGCGCACCACGTCACCGGGGCCGGCTCGCTTGCCGGGGCCGCGCTGGTCGATCATGCGCTGATCCTGCCGGCCACGGTCACCGCCAAGTATCACCTCACCCTGCCCGGCGGCATCAAGCCCTATGTCGGCGCCGGTGGTGCCTGGTTCTTCTATATCGACGAACGCGCCGGGGCGACCGCCCAGGCCCTGGGCGCCACGCGGGTAAAGCTCGATAACGATGCCGGTGTCGTGGTCCAGGGCGGCATCGATATTCCGATCACCAAGACCGGTCTTGGCCTCACGCTCGATGCCAAGAAGTATTGGATCAGCACGACCGCGCACTTCTACACCGCCAACGGCACCGAAGCGCTGGCCACCCGCCACCGCATGGACCCGTGGGTGCTGAGCGCCGGCGTCGCCTATCGCTTTTAAGCCTTGCCACCGATAGCCCTGCATATCCGTCGTATGCAGGGCCAGCGGGCGGGTCGGTCCAGGGTCTGGGATCCCCTGGCATCGGCCCGCCCGTTTTCATGTGCGCCAGCCAGGCGCGTGGGCACGCCGCGGCCTTGACAGGCGACCCTCTCCGTCACAAAAAATTTCAAATAAATAGAATACGCTACATCAAGCGGACGCGGCCGGTTGGCGGCCGTGCCCAACACCACGACGCAAGCAGGAGACAATAACGTATGGCTGCCAAGGCGAACCGCAGGATTCTCATCTCTCTCGGGCTGATGCTGGCCGGTGAGATCGGCGGCGTGGAACAGGCCTTGGCGCAGCGCGCACAGGCGATCACCTATGCCGGCAAGCTCGATCGCCGCAATCCCCGCGATGGCGAGATCTATGACAGCTATCCGATCCAGTTGACCGCCGGAAAGCGCTACGAAATTGGCGTGGATTCCGAGGTGTTTGATCCGGCGATGACGCTGACCGATCCCGATGCCGAAGTGATCGCCGAGGATGATGACGGCGGCGAAGGCAACAACGCGCTGCTCGATTTTTCCCCGACGCGCAGCGGCACGTATCGTGTCCGCGTCAAGGCCGTGGACGGTGCCAAGCCCGGCGCGGCTTACAAGCTGACCTTGCGCGAGGTACGCCCCCTGCCCGCGCCGATCAAGGCCAAGCCGCAAAGCACCACCGCGCTGCGCCTGGAAACCTATGGCGGCACGCTGGAAGCGTCAGACGGCGAGATCCGCGGCAAGTACGAGGATGAGTTCATCTTCCACGTCAACAGCGGCCAGACCATGCTGTTCTTCCTGAAAAGCGACGCGATCGACCCGGTGCTGCAGATCTTCGATGCGCAAGGCAAGACGACCGACCAGCCGATCACCCAGGACGATGACAGCGGCGGCGGCAAGAACGCCTTCATCGCCTTCACCCCTGATACTGAAGCCGACTATATCGTCCGCGTGACCAGCGCGAACACCGGCGAGACCGGCGCCTATTCGCTGCGCGCCGCGGCCATGCCGGAAAACTGACGCAATGGGAAAGCCGTTATGTGCGGTAAACCTGCCGGTTTACCGCACAGACCCGCAGCAAAGCGACCTGCCCAGCGGGCCGATCAACCAGCCAGCGCCACCAGCGAGGCGCGATCGAGAATTTCCACGTCGCGGCGCGCCGGCAGGTCGATCACGCCCTCGTTCTTGAGCTTGGTGAACTGGCGGCTGACGGTCTCGATCGTCAGGCCCAGCACATCGGCCACCTGCTGGCGCGAGAACGGCAGGGTAAAGCGCTTGGCCGGGCCGCGCGTGATCGGGGTGCAGCCGGTTTCGGCCAGGCGATCCGACATTTCGAGCAGGAATGTCGCGATCTTTTCCGGCGCCGTCTTGCGGCCCAGCAGCATCATCCACGACCGCGTGCGATCAAGCTCGGCCAAGGTGCGTTCCAGCAGCTTGTGCTCCAGCTCGGGATGAGTACGGGCAAAGCGATCGAAATCATTGCGCGAGAATACGCAGACCCGCGCATCGGTCAGCGCCACGACACTGGCCTTGCTGGTCTGCCCGAACGGGCGCCCGATGAAGTCGGACGGATAGGCCACGCCCACGATCTGCTCGCGACCGTCCTCGGTGCTGGTGGTCAGCTTGAGCACGCCATCGATAACATTGGCAACGAGCAGCGAATCATCGTCTTCCCAGATCAACGGCTCACCAGCAGACACGCTGCGGCGGCGGCCAATGGCGTTGAGCGCGACAATCTCCTGATTGTCGAGTCCGGCACAGATGGCCCGGTTGCGGACGACGCAGGTTTCGCAAGAAGACATGGCCGGCCAATTACCATCTTGCGCGCGCCAAGACAATGACAAGACACGGCCTTATTAGACCAAAGTGTGATAAGGCCACCCCAACGAAAAGGGGGGCGGCAAGCAAGGCATGCCGCCCGAGTTGGGGAGAAATCACGCGAAACGAACAGGCTGTCCGGGTTGGAAAGACCTGTTCCCTTCGGCGATTTCCGGTCTAGGCCGATCGCGTGGCATGCGCTTTGATCCGCGTCAACCACGCCACAATTATCGCGGAAATGGCGCAAATCGGTGGATTCATGCGGGCGCTCACACGCCCTGGGCGATCTCTACCGCATCGTGATACTGGCCGCGGAAGAACAGCAGCGGCGTTCCCCCGGCCCGCGCATCCAGCGCTTCGACCGCGCCGACCACCAGCCAGTGATCGCCGATATCGTCCACCCGCTCGATGCGGCAATCGATCCAGGCCAGCGCGTTGTCGAGCAGCGGTTGCCCGGACGGCGTATGGCCATGGGCCAGTTCGGCAAACTTGTCGTCGGCGCGGGCGGCAAAGCGGCGGCACAGGTCAAGCTGGTCAGCGCCGAGCACATTGACGCAAAACCGCCCGGTGGCGGCAATGCGCGGCCAGGAACTCGATCGCTTGTCGGGGAAAAAGCCCACCAGCGGCGGATCGAGCGAAATCGAGGTGAACGAACCGACCACCAGGCCCGTGCGCACGCCCGCCTCGTCAACCGAGGTGATCACGCAAACGCCAGTGGGATAGGCGCCCAGAACGGTGCGGAAATGCTTGGGATCGATCATGGGGGTCCTCGCCTGGGTCAAAATAATCGCTGCGCTGCGTCAATCGCCGATCCGGGCGACTTCCTCAAGCACCCTATCGGCCCATTCGCGCCGGCAGATCAGAACATCGGGCAGCCAGGTATCGGCGTTGTTGTAGACCAGCGGCGTGCCGTCGATGCGCGAGACATGCAGCCCCGCCCCGGCCGCCACGGCTACGGGCGCGCAATTGTCCCATTCATACTGCCCGCCCGAATGCAGATAGATTTCCGCCTGGCCGCGCACCACGGCCATGGCCTTGGCCCCGGCACTGCCCATCGGCAGCAGTTCGCCGCCGATCGCGCGGGCCACTTCCACCGCTTCATGGGCAGGGCGCGACCGGCTGACCAGCAGGCGCGGCACCGCCGGCATGGCGGGCATCGTGCCCACCCCGCCGCTGTCGAGCACGAGGTCTTCTCCCGGCAGCGCCACCGCGCCCAGCACGGCCTTGCCATCGATCGCCAGGCCCACGTGCACCGCCCAATCGGCGCGGCCTTCGCCATATTCGCGCGTGCCATCCAGCGGATCGATGATCCACACGCGGCTTTTGCCCAGCCGGGCCGGCGTGTCGGCCGTTTCCTCGCTCAGCACGCCATCGTCGGGGCGATGCTGCGCCACCTGCGCCATGAGAAAGGCATTGGCCCGCGCGTCGCCTTCGCAGCCCAGCGCCTTGCCCTCGTGCGTGCCGGCGGCGCGCAGATCCATGAGGATGCGTCCTGCCTCAGCGGCCAGGTGCCGCGCCAGCGCCAGATCGTCCATTCGCCTTCCCCCCTGCGGCCCGGTCAGATCGTCAGATCACCGGCATCCATGCGCCGATCACCCGCTCCACGATCCGCTCGGCGGCGTCTTCGGGGCTTTCGCGGGTGGTGTCCACCCGGATTTCGGGATTTTCGGGCCGTTCATAGGGACTGTCGATCCCGGTGAAGTTCTGCAACTGGCCGCTGCGCGCCTTTTTATACAGGCCCTTCACGTCGCGCTTTTCCGCCTCTTCCAGCGGGGTGTCGATGAACACCTCGATGAACTCGCCGGCCGGCAGCAGGCTGCGCACCAGCTCGCGCTCGGCGCGGAACGGGCTGATGAACGCGGTCAGCACGATCAGGCCGGCATCGGTCATCAGCTTGGCCACTTCGCCCACGCGGCGGATGTTCTCGATGCGGTCAGCGTCGGTAAAGCCCAGGTCCTTGTTCAGGCCATGGCGCACGTTGTCGCCATCCAGCAGGAACGTGTGCTTGCCTAGGGCATGCAGCTTCTTTTCCACCAGGTTGGCAATGGTCGATTTGCCGGAGCCGGACAGCCCGGTGAACCACAGCACCGCCGGTTCCTGCATCTTGAGCGCGGCATGCGCCTTGCGCGTCACGTCCAGCGCCTGCCAGTGCACGTTCTGGGCGCGGCGCAGACTGAAATTGAGCATGCCGGCGCCGACCGTGGCGTTGGTGATCTTGTCGATCAGGATGAACCCGCCCAGCGTGCGGCTTTGCGCATAGGGTTCGAACACCAGCGCCTTGTCGGTCACCACTTCGGCCACGCCGATCGCGTTGAGCTCCAGCGTCTTGGCGGCCAGGCGCTCCATCGTGTTGACGTTGACGACATATTCGGGCGCCCGCACCGTCGCCGAAACGGTCTGCGTCCCCAGCTTGAGCCAATAGGCACGGCCGGGCGTCAAGGCTTCGTCGGCCATCCACACCAGCGTCGCTTCAAACTGGTCAGCCGCCTCGGGCGGGTTGTCTGCCAGGGCTATCACGTCCCCGCGCGAGCAGTCGATTTCATCGGCCAGCGTCAGGGTGATCGCTTGCCCGGCCTGGGCCTGGTCGAGATCACCTTCCAGCGTGACGATCCGCGTCACCGTGCTGGTCTTGCCCGATGGCAGCACGCGCACGGCATCGCCCGGCTTGACGCTGCCGCTGGAAATCAGGCCGGAAAAGCCACGGAAATCCAGGTTCGGGCGATTGACCCACTGCACCGGCATGCGAAACGGACGGGCCAGGTCATCGGCCCCGCGCACCGGCACGGTTTCCAGATGGGCGATCAACGAGGGGCCGGTGTACCAGGGCGTATTGGCCGAAGGCGCCGTCACGTTGTCGCCGGCAAAGCCCGAGATCGGCAGCGCGGTGAACGCCTTGATGCCGATGCTGCTGGCAAAGGCGCGATACTCGGCCACGATCTCGTCAAAGCGCGCCTGGCTGTAATCAACCAGGTCCATCTTGTTGACCGCCAGCACGATGTTGCGGATGCCCAGGAGGTGGCACAAGTAGGAATGGCGCCGCGTCTGCACCAGCACGCCCTTGCGCGCATCGATCAGGATCACCGCCAGGTCGGCAGTAGAGGCGCCGGTCACCATGTTGCGGGTATATTGTTCGTGCCCGGGGCAATCGGCGACGATGAACTTGCGCTTTTCGGTGTTGAAGAAGCGATAGGCCACATCGATCGTGATGCCCTGCTCGCGCTCTGCCGCCAGCCCATCGACCAGCAGGGCAAAGTCGATTGCCTGGCCCTGCGTGCCTACTTTCTTGCTGTCGTTTTCCAGCGCGGCCAGCTGATCTTCAAAGATCATCTTGGAATCATACAGCAGCCGCCCGATCAGCGTGGACTTGCCATCGTCCACCGATCCGCAGGTGATGAAGCGCAGCATGGTCTTGTGCTGATGGGTATCGAGATAGGCGTCGATATCCTGCGCGATCAGGGCATCGGTGACGTAAACCGGATCGGTCATCAGAAATACCCCTGCTGCTTCTTCACTTCCATGCCGGCGCCGCCAGCATCCTTGTCGATCACGCGGCCCTGGCGCTCGCTGGTGGTGGTCAGCAGGGTTTCCTGGATCACTTCGGGCAGCGTCGCCGCGCTGCTTTCCACAGCGCCCGTCAGCGGGAAACAGCCCAGCGTGCGGAAGCGGATGGAGCGCTCGACGATCTCGGGGCGATAGCCCAGCACCTTTTCCAGGCGGGGGATATCATCGGCCATGAACAGCTGCCCGTCCCATTCATAGGTCGGGCGCACCGCGGCAAAATAGAGCGGCACGATCGGCACGTCGTTGAGGTGGATGTATTGCCAGATGTCCAGCTCCGTCCAGTTGCTGATCGGAAAGACGCGGATGCTCTCGCCCTTGTTCTTGCGGGCATTGTAGAGGTTCCACAGCTCGGGCCGCTGGTTCTTGGGGTCCCAGCCATGGCTGGCGGTGCGGAACGAGAAGATGCGCTCCTTGGCGCGGCTCTTTTCCTCATCGCGCCGGGCGCCGCCAAACGCCGCGTCAAAGCCATAGAGGTCCAGTGCCTGCTTGAGGCCCTCGGTCTTCCACATGTCGGTGTGGAGCGCGCCATGGTCGAACGGATTGATGCCGCGCGCCTGCGCTTCGGGGTTCTGATAGACCAGCAGGTCCATCCCGCTTTCGCGCGCCATGCGATCGCGCAGGGCATACATGTCCTGGAATTTCCAGGTGGTGTCGACGTGCAGCAGCGGAAACGGCGGCGGCGCGGGATAGAACGCCTTGCGCGCCAGATGCAGCATCACCGCGCTATCCTTGCCCACCGAATAGAGCATGACCGGCGCCTGCGCCTCGGCCACGACTTCGCGCATGATGTGGATCGCCTCGGCTTCAAGGCGCTGGAGATGGGTGAGCGATGGGCTGGTCATGGCGCCGCCTTTGGCACAGGCGGCGCCTGGAATGACAGGGCGAATTGGTTAAGCGCCCCCAAGCCAAACTTTGGTCACAGACGCGTCGCGCTGGATCGCCATGCTCCCCTCCCGCCCGCGGGAGGGGCCGGGGGAGGGAATGTCGCCGCACACCCGCGCCAAATCTCACCCGCCAAGGGAAAACCCCGCGTCAGTCGAAATAGGCGATGCAGCGCACCTCGATACTGCTGCGCGTGCGCGCGTCGGGCAGGCTGGTATCGTGGAACGCAGTGTGCGGGCAGCGCCAGGTGACGCTTTCGTCGCTGTCGTTGAACTTGAACAGCAGCACGTCGTCGGCCGCCATGTTGGCAAAATACCACCAGCGGTGCGCGGGCGAATAGCGGAAGATCGTTGCGGCGATCATGTCTTCCTCGCCCGCCACCGGCGCGGTCAGCGCGTCGCCTTCGGGAAATTCATCTACCACGAACAGGGTGTTGGATGCGGTTTCCGCCTCGCCTACGCTGCGCCCATCGCACACCGCCAACGGCCAGTCCTGCGGCCCCGGGGAAAACGCGCGCCACAGCGAAAAGCAGATCGCGCGGGAATAGCCGCCATGATCGGCAAAGCGATGGTCGTGCACGCGCCGTGCCGCGCGCCGCGCAGTGGGGCGATTGTAATCCACGTGGGCTTCGCCCGCAGGGGGCTGGATGCCGCCATTGTGCTGATAATTGGCAACCTTTTCACGCGCACGGGCAGAAAGATCGGCCGAGGTGCGGATCATCCAGCCTTGCGCAGCGACGCGGCTGGCGCCGCATAGCTGCGCCACCAGCGCTTCCACTTCGGCAAGGTAGTGCGCATCGACAGCGGCGGCATCATGGAAGTCGTGCACCGCCGAACGGTGCTGCCCCAGCATGAAGCCGTGGGTATCGAGCGTGAAGTGATCGCGCAGCGGCATGCCGTCGCGCACCACCACGGCATGATCGGTATAGGTGCCGGTATTGATCTCGGCGCCCTGGCTGACATAGCGGCGGGTGACGAAATCGCCCTCCCCCAGATAGCGGATCATCGCTGGCGCCCGGCGCGCGGTATCCTCGATCGGGTCGAACACATCGGGGCGGGCATGCAACGCGGCGTCCATGGCAGATCCTCTCGCACGGCAGGGCGATCTGGCGCGCCCCACTCGTTCGCAACCCTAACAATTGATAGCGTGCAAGTCCAGCACTGCGGCACGCCACGGTTGCGCGTGGCAATCGCCACCCTACCTTGGCTGGCATGACCCAGCCTTTCCCCGGTCGCGCGGCCGACAGCGCCCGCCTTGCCGATATCACCCGCATCCTGGCTCGCCACGGGCTCGGCTGGCTGGCGGCGCGCTTCATGCCCGGCAGCGCTGCGGCAGAGACGCCCGACGGCGATCCCGCCACCACGCCGCGCCGGGTGCGCCTGGCGCTGGAAGAACTGGGCCCGGCCTGGATCAAGCTGGGGCAGATCCTGGCGACGCGCGCCGATCTCCTCCCCGCGCCATGGATCGCAGAACTGGAACAGTTGCAAAGCCAGGCCCCCACCCTGCCCTTTGCCGCGCTGCGCCCCGATCTTGAGCAGGCGCTGGGCGCGCCGATCGAGACGTGCTTTGCCACGTTCGATGAAACCCCGCTGGCCGCCGCCTCGATGGCGCAGGTGCACCGGGCGACGCTGCCCGATGGCACCTCGGTCGCGGTCAAGATCCGCCGCCCCGGAATCACGGGGCCGATGCTGGCGGACCTGCGCCTGATCGCGGGTGCCGCCGCCCTGGCTGAACGCAGCAATGCCCAGGCGCGGCAGTTGCGCGCCGGGGCGATGGCAGCCGAATTGGGCGATGCCTTGCGCCAGGAGCTGGATTTCACCGTGGAAGGGCGCAACGCCGATCGGCTGCGCGCCGATTTCGCGCGCAATCCACGCGTCGTCGTGCCCATGATCCATTGGCCGCTCAGCAGCGAAAGCGTGCTGGTGATGGATTTCGTGGCCGGCGTTGCCCCCACCAGCGGGCAGGCCTTGCGTGAGGCCGGCATTGATCCGGCCAGCATTGCCGCGCTGGGCGCCGACGTGGTGCTGGACATGGTGCTGATCAATGGCCGCTTTCATGGCGATCCGCACCCCGGCAACCTGCGCTGCCTGCCCGGCAATGCCATTGCCCTGCTCGATCTTGGCCTGGTCGGCCAGGTTTCGCTCCGCCGGCGCGAGGAATTCATCCGCTTTACCCAGGCCCTGATCGCGCGCGACGATGCCGCCATGGCCGACGTTCTCTCCACGTGGGACGAAAGCGGCAGCGCGCCGGCATCAGCCGTGGCCGCCGCCGCGCGCCGCCTGGTCGAAACCCACGGCGGCGAAAGCCTGCACCTCGCCCCGATGGTTGCCGATTTCCTGCCCCTGCTGCGCGAGACCGGCATCGTCATGCCGTCAGACCTGCTGCTGATCTTCAAGGCGCTGGTCACGATCGATGGCGTGCTCAGCCGCATCGAACCCGGGTTTGAACTCTCTGCCGCGCTGCGCCGCTCCACCCTGCGCCTGGTGGCCGCGCGGCTCTCGCCCGATCACTGGCAACCGATCCTGCGCGCGCTGGGCCTGGAACTGGCCCATCTCGGCAATGACGCACCGCGCCTGTTGCGCGCCGGGGTGCAGCGCTTGACCGAGCCGCCAGCCCCGATCGAACCGGCCCCGCAATGGGCCGCCCTGCTCCGCCCGGTTACGCGCGCGATCTGGGGCGCAGGCGCGCTTGTCGCCATGGCCGTGATGGTATCCCGCCTGATCGGGTGATCAGTCGGCGCTCGGCGGCACCTCGGCAGCGGGCAGCGGCATGCCGCCCTGGACCATGACCGAGCGCGTCGGCTGCGCCAGCACGATGCCGGCCGCCTCGAACCGCTCCATGATCGTCAGCAGCACATCCTGGCGCACCGCCATCGCCGAGTTGTAATCCGGCCCGGCGAGGTAGGACCACACGTCGATCGTCAGCGCGCTGTCGGCAAAGTTGGTGAACGTGGCACGCACGCCATCGTTGAGCACGCCATCGTGATCGAGCAAGGTCTGGCGCACGATGTCCACCGCCTCGCGCACTTTCGCCACAGGCAGGCCATAGGCGATGCCGATGGTGGGATTGAACAGGAAGCGGTCGCGCGTCGCGAAGTTTTCGATCTGCCGTGCGGCAAAATCGCCGTTGGGAATGGTCACCAAGGTGCGATCGTTGGTGCGAATGCGGGTGGAGCGGATGCCCACGTCCTCCACCGTGCCCGAAACATCGCCCACCTTGCAGAAATCACCCACCTGCACCGGCTGGTCGGCAATGACGGTCACGCTGCCCACCAGGTTCTCGACCGTCTTTTGCGCGCCCAGGGCCAGCGCGATGCCGCCGATGCCCAGCGCGGCAATACCGGTGGTAACATTGATACCAAACGTATCAAGAACGCCCACGACGGTGAACGCCAACAGCACCAGCTTGGCCCCGCGCCGCAGCAGGTTGACCACCGAGATGACTTGGCGCCGCTGATAATGGCGCAGGCGCCGCGTGGCCAGTTCGGCAATGGCATCGATCAGGCGCAGCGCGAACCACACCAGCGCGACCAGCCCCACCGTGCCGCCATAGCGCAGCAGCGTCTGCCGGGCGACGATCGCCACGGGCAGGCGGTTGGCCCACATGAAGAAGATCATGATCGACAGGAACAGGCTGAGCGGTGGCAGCGCCGCCGCCAGGAAGCGATAGACCGCACTGTCCTGGCAGCGCGGGATCACCTTGCGCACCACCAGCAGCACCAGCGCTGCCAGCACGCGGAACACCGCAAAACTCACCGCCGCCAGGCCCAGCAGCAGGGCCCAATCGCCCACCGGCGCGCCACCCACGATCCAGCTGTCGGGATTGGTGCTGGCCACCGGTGCTTCGCGCGGAACATCGGCCTTGGCCAGGATCTGCAGCGTTTCGGGCGCCACGCGCCAGACCACCACCTTGCCCTGCTGGCTGCTGGCGAGGAGCACCGGCACCTTCTGGTCGCCCACTTTCATCGTGCCGACCTGCTCGCGGTTGAACGGCAGGTCATCACCCAGGTCGCCGACCGGATCGTTCGACAATGCGCCAAACGGGCGCAGGCTGCCGCCCTTGTCGAGCAGCACCTGCAGCCGCCGCGCCAATTCCTCGGCGCCATTGGCCAGGCGTGGCGTATCCAGCCGTACCGACATGAAATGCGCCGCGCGCTCGTAATCGCGCCCGGCCAAGGCCTGGATCAGCCCGGCGACGGCGGAACGCGGCGTCTCCCGGCCATAGGGATCGCTGGGGGCGGCGGGGCTCGATGCTGCTGCCGGCGTCAATTGCGCATGGGCCAGCGGCGCCGCGCCCAGCAACAGTGCGAACAGGCCCAAGCGGATCAGAGCCAGTCGGATCAGGCGGAAAATGGGCAAGGGTCCTCCGGTATTGCTGCAGGCGCGAAAACGCCTATCCAACGTAACCGGATAGCGCGCGGTTCGGTTCCCCGGCCCGCGGCGGATAAGACCCTATTCCTCGCCCATGCGCAGCGCGGCGATGAAGGCTTCCTGCGGAATCTGCACGTTGCCGTATTCGCGCATGCGCTTCTTGCCTTCCTTCTGCTTTTCCAGAAGCTTCTTCTTGCGCGTGATGTCACCGCCATAGCACTTGGCGGTCACGTCCTTGCGCATCGCGGCAATGGTTTCGCGGGCGATCACCTTGGCGCCGATCGCGGCCTGGATCGGAATCTTGAACAGGTGGCGCGGGATCAGATCCTTCAACCGCTCGCACAGCCCGCGGCCGCGCGCCTCGGCCTGGCTGCGGTGCACGATCATGCTCAGCGCATCGACCGGCTCGTTGTTCACCAGGATGTTCATCTTGACGAGGTCACCCTCGCGCAGGCCGATCTGCTCATAGTCGAAGCTGGCATAGCCACGGCTGATCGACTTGAGGCGATCGTAGAAATCGAACACCACTTCGTTGAGCGGCAGTTCATAGTTCACCTGCGCGCGCCCGCCGACATAGGTCAGGCCGGTCTGGATGCCGCGGCGATCCTGGCACAGCTTGAGGATCGAACCGAGGTATTCGTCCGGCGTATAGATCGTCGCCTTGATCCACGGCTCTTCCATGGTGTCGATCTTCACGACATCGGGCATGTCGGCCGGGTTGTGCAGTTCCATGTGCGAGCCATCGGTCATGGTCAGGCGATAGACCACCGACGGCGCCGTGGTGATGAGGTCGAGATCGTATTCGCGGCTCAGGCGCTCCTGGATGATTTCCAGGTGCAACAGACCCAGGAACCCGCAGCGGAAACCAAAGCCCAGCGCCGCGCTGGTTTCCATTTCAAAGCTGAACGAGGCATCGTTCAAGCGCAGCTTGCCGATCGAATCGCGCAGCTTTTCAAAATCGGCGGCATCGACCGGGAACAGCCCGCAGAACACCACCGGCTGCACTTCCTTGAAGCCCGGCAGCGCTTCGCTGGCGCCGCCCTTGACCGTGGTGATCGTGTCACCCACGCGGGCCTGCGCCACTTCCTTGATCTGCGCGGTGATGAAGCCAATCTCGCCCGGCCCCAGTTCGGCCAGCTGCTCGATCTTGGGCCGCATGCAGCCCACGCGGTCGATCAGGTGCTCGGTGCCGCCGGCCATGAACTTGACCTGCAGGCCCTTCTTGATCACCCCGTCGATCACGCGCACCAGGATGACCACGCCCAGATAGGGGTCGTACCAGGAATCGACCAGCATGGCCTTCAACGGCGCATTGCGATCGCCACCCGGCGGGGGAATGCGCGCCACCACGGCATCGAGCACTTCCTCGATGCCGATGCCGGCCTTGGCACTCGCCAGCACCGCCTCGCTCGCGTCGATCCCGATCACTTCCTCGATCTCGTTCTTCACCTTTTCCGGCTCGGCGGCGGGAAGATCGATCTTGTTGATCACCGGCACGATCTCGTGGTCGTGCTCGATCGACTGATAGACGTTGGCCAGGGTCTGCGCTTCCACGCCCTGGGCCGCGTCCACCACCAGCAGCGCGCCTTCGCAGGCCGCCAGGCTGCGGCTGACTTCATAGGCGAAGTCGACGTGGCCGGGGGTGTCCATCAGGTTGAGCTGATAGGTCTGGCCGTCCTTGCCCTTGTAATCCAGGCGCACGGTCTGGGCCTTGATGGTGATCCCGCGCTCGCGCTCGATATCCATGTTGTCGAGCACCTGCGCGGTCATCTCGCGCTCGGCCAGGCCGCCGGTGTACTGGATCAGGCGGTCGGCCAGGGTGGACTTGCCGTGGTCGATGTGGGCAATGATGGAAAAATTGCGGATCAGCGCGAGGTCGGTCATGCGCCGCCGTTAGCAGGCCCGTTGCGCGCTGTCATCAGGGGCAATGGGCAGTTTCGCCGGGGTCTTTCAGGGTGGCTCACACGCCCTCCCCCAGCCCCTCCCGCAGGCGGGAGGGGAGCAACCCGTTAAAGCCCCTCCGCAAGCGGGAGGGTACGACGCATTAAAGCCCCTCCCGCCTGCGGGAGGGGTTTGGGGAGGGCATGTTGCCCCCCTCACCCCACCTTGCGCTGCAGGGGCCGCTCCAGCACTGGCGCCAGCGCCGGCGCGCGCACCGGGACCACGGCGAGGCGGCCGTCGTCGTCGGCCTGGAGCGGGGCGGCAAATTCCACGCCCATGCGATCATCGTTGCTCCAGCGGCAGGTGCCCGTCACCACGTGGCCATCGGCCAGCTGGATGCGGAACACGGTGCCTTCCGGCACATTCCACAGCCCCTCGATCAGGGCGCCGGTCATCGAGATGTTGCGGACCATGCCGTTGTATTTGTGCCCGGCGTTTTCGAGCACGACCTTGCGCAGCATCGACTGGCGGCTGGCCCGGGCCGAGCGCGGCCCCTGGGCCACGGCCACCAGCCCGGTCGAAAGCCGCGCCGCAGCGTTGAGCGCCGAAAGCGGCCGTTCATAGATGTAGCCCTGCACGTGGCTGCACCCAAGCATGCGCACCAGGTCCAGCTCGTCCAGCGTTTCCACGCCCTCGGCCGTGGTTTCCATGCCCAGCGCCTCGGCCAGGCTGACGATCGAGGCAATGATCGCGCCGTTGCGGCTGCCCGGCTGGGTCGCCCCGCGCACGAACGACTGGTCGATCTTGATCTTGTCGAACGGGGCGGAGCGCAGATAGCCCAGCGAGGAATAGCCGGTGCCGAAATCGTCGAGCGCCAGGCGCACGCCGATCGCCTTGAGCTGCTTGAACATCTGGTCGGTGCCCTCGTCGTTGTTGAGGAACACGCTTTCGGTAATTTCCAGCTCCAGCCGCGCGGGCTCAACCCCGGCGTGAGCCAGGGCAGAGGTGACGATCGTGGGCAGCGCCGGATTGGCAAACTGCAGCGGCGAGACGTTGACCGCCACGCGCACATCCTTCGGCCATTGCGCCAGATCCTGGCACGCGGTGCGCAGAGCCCATTCGCCGATGGCGGCGATCAGGCCGGTATCTTCGGCAATGGGAATGAATTTGGCCGGCGAAATAAAGCCGTGCTGGGGATGGTGCCAGCGCAGCAGGGCTTCAAACCCGGTGATCCGCTCGGTCGCGGTCTGCACCACCGGCTGGTAATAGAGCTCCAGCCCGCCGTGGGCCACGGCATCGCGCAGTTCCTCTTCCAGCTGGCGCCGCTCCTCGGCATCGCTGTGCAGGTCTGCGGCATAGAAGTGATAGCGCCCGCGCCCGCCGTCCTTGGCGGCATAGAGCGCCAGGTCGGCATTGCGAATCAGCGCCTCGCTGGTCACGCCATCATCGGGAGCAATGGCAATGCCCACCGATGCGCCGATCATCACGCGGTTGCCGTCGATGGCATAGGGCGCGGAAAGCTGCTCGATCACCTGGTTGGCGAGGTAGGCCAGATGGTCGCGCTCGATCTTGCCGGGCATGATCACCTGGAACTCGTCGCCGCCCAGGCGCCCGACGCGGCCGACATTGCCGATCACGCCTTCCAGCCGCTGCGCCACCTGCTTGAGCAGCGCGTCGCCAGCCGGATGGCCCAGCGTATCGTTGACCTGCTTGAACCGGTCGAGATCGAGCAGGAACACCGCGCAGGCGCGGTGCTGCACCTGCGGCGCCACCAGGATCTTCTCCAGCGTCTGCGACATGCGCAGGCGATTCGACAGGCCGGTGAGCGAATCGAATTGCGCCAGGCGCGAGGCATGCTCGGCCGAGCGGCGCTTTTCGGTCAGGTCGGTGCCCGAGCCGCGAAAGCCCTGGAAATTGTTGAAGGTGTCATAGGTCGGGCGGCCATTGATCTGCCACCAGCGCTCTTCCAGGTCGGTCGCCGCGCGCACGGCCAGTTCGGAAAAGCTCGATCGCGCCGAAAGATGGAACGCCAGCGTGCGCTCGCCCTCGCCGGCCTGGTCGGCCAGGTTGAACAGCTCGGGGAACGGCCGGCCGATCAGCTCTTCCACGCCGCGCCCCAGGATCTGCGCGACCGGGCGCGACAGATAGGTGATCTGGCCGCGGCGATCGGTTTCCCAGAACCAGCCCTGGCCGGTTTCCTCGTAATCGGCGAGGATTTCCTGCGCGCGGGTCTGGATGCGGGTCTCGATTTCCATCTGCTCGCGCGCGCGCGCTTCGATCTCGCGCTGGCGGAAATAGGCTGCCACGGCCACGGCCAGGCCAATGCCCAGCGTGATGAGCCCGCCCAGGCGGTTGGCGGCGCAAGCCACCCCGGCCCAGATCGCCACTTGCGCCACCAGCACGCTGGCCAGTTGCCCGCTTTCGAACACGGTGGCGAGCAGCGACACGGTAACCAGCAGCGCCAGCCCCTGCAGCCACGGCACGGCCCCGATCTCGGCCCAGTGGCCCACTGCCGCGCCAAACAGGAACATCGGCATGCCCACGGCCAGCGCCATCAGCAGCATGCGCGGCGCCGTGCCGACGATGCCGGCGTTTTCCACCCTCACCGCGAGCGCGCCGAGCAGCGCCAGCATGACTGCGGTGATTCCCACCGACACCACGGTCCCATCGGGAATCACGCCATTGAGCAAGCCCAACACGGCCAGGCCCACCGCCATCGGCGCGGCGATCTGCGGCCATTCGCGCGCAATCAGCCGGTTGGCCGGGCGCGGACCAGGCGCATGGCTGGCCGGCACGCGTTCGCGCCGCCGCTGCGTGCGTGCAAAGTCACGGCGCTCCTCGCCCCGCGCTTCGATTTCGATCTGCTCTGCCCCGGATACATCTGCCATGGTTACCCGCATGCCCCCAATGGCTTTGAAAAACCGTTAAGCAGACCTGACGAGGCCGCGCGAAATCTGCCCACTTTTACCTCCGTATTGAAACTGCTAGGCGGCGGGGCGAACGTGGGTGGGATTTTGTCGGGGCGAAGGTTGGCGGGATTGCCGGCGCGCAGGCGCCATGCACCCGGCAGGAGATGACGGGATCGTGGCGAGTTTTACCGCTGATTTTTCGATGGTTGGCGTTGCCGGCCGGCGCCTGCGCCTGGGCCAGTGGCATGTCGGCGCGCAAGGCACGCGCCCGCTGGTGCTGCTCGGTGGCATCGGCATGAACATGGAACTGCTCGAGCCGGTGGTTCGCGCCATGCCGTGCCGGCGCATCATCAGTTTCGACATGCCGGGCATCGGCAAGTCACCCGATCCGATCATTCCCTATACCATGCCGTGCATCGCCCTCACGCTGGCCGCGCTGCTCGATCGCCTGCATCTCGATGCGGTTGACGTGCTGGGCATCAGCTGGGGCGGCGCCGTGGCACAGCAGTTCGCGTTCCAGCATCGTGCCCGCATCGGCCGGCTGGCGCTGGCTGCCACTGCCGCCGGGGCCGCGATGGTGCCAGGCAACCCCGCGATCCTGAGCCACATGGCCGATCCGCGCGAATATACCGTGGCGCGCACCCTGCAACGCAACCTTGCCTCGCTCTACAATGGCGGGGGCCACCAGGCGGTGTCGCTCAATGCGGCCATGCCGCCCTCGCCGGTCGGCTGGGCTTGCCAGTTGGCCGCCTTTTCCACCTGGAGCAGCGCACCGTTCCTGCCATTGCTGGCGCTGCCCACCCTGGTCATGCATGACGAGGAAGACCAGCTGATCCCGCCCGCCAATGCCCAGTTCCTGCACGGCGCCATTCCCGGCAGCCGGCTGGAAATGTTCAAGGGCGGCGGGCACTTGTTCATGCTCGCCGATCCTGAAGGCTTTGCCGCCACGCTGCGCGGATTTCTCGACGCGGCGTGACGGGCCGCAGCGCCGGGTCAGGCCGCGCGCCGCATCGCCTTGGCCTGGTGGGGCACCACGCCCTCCACGCGGAAATGGCCCACCAGATCGGCCATGCGATCCGCCTCGCCAGCAAGGCTGCGCGAGGCGGCCGTCGCCTCTTCCACCATCGCCGCGTTCTGCTGGGTCATCAGGTCCAGTTCGTTGACCGTCGCCTGGATCTGCCGGATATTGGCCGCCTGGGCGCGGGCGCCCTCGGCGATATTGCTGGCAACGTCGGCAATTGCGCCCACGCGGTTGACGATCCGCTCAAACGTCTCGCCGGTCTGGCCCACCAGAGTCACGCCGCGCTCCACCTGGACAGAGCTTTCGCCGATCAGCTTCTTGATATCGAGCGCCGCCTCGGCCGATCGCTGCGCCAGCGCGCGGACCTCGTTGGCGACCACGGCAAAGCCGCGCCCGGCATCGCCCGCCCGCGCCGCTTCGACCCCGGCGTTGAGCGCCAGAAGGTTGGTTTGAAAGGCAATACCATCGATCACCGCGATGATCTTGCCGATCTCGGCGGCGGAGCGGTGAATGTCGTTCATCGCCTGCACCGCTTCTTCCAGCACGCCGCCGCCCTGGCGTGCATCGCCATGGGCATCCTGCACGGCCGAATGCAGGTGCGTGGCCTCTTCGGCCGTGGTGCCCACGGTGCCGGCCAGCGTGGTGATGGAGGCAGACGCCTCTTCGAGCGAGGCCGCTTGCTGCTCCGTCCGCCGGGCAAGATCGTCGGATGCCTCGCGGATTTCCTGCGCCCCGGTGTCAACCGCGCGGGAGGTCTGCGATACCGCGCCCAGCGCGCCGCTCACCTTCTTGCGCATGGTTTCGAGGTCCGCTTCCAGCGCGGCATAGGCTTCCGGCAATCCGGTCAGCGCCACGGTGAAATCGCCCTCGGTCATCTTGCGCACGGTATGGCCCACCTGGGTAACCACTGCCTGGCGCTTGGCGTCCTCTGCCTCGAAATAGGCCGATAGCGCCACTTCCATGTCGAGCAGCGCCATCTTGACCAGCGTGGCCACGGCCTTGGCGCGCGCCGTGCCCAGCTTGCCCAGGCCGCGCCCCAGGAACCGCACGATCACCTCGTCCAGGACCGAGGCATAGGCGCCGATATACCAACCCGGTTCCAGCCCGATTCGCGCGTGAACATCCCCGATGCGCTGCGCGCGTTCGGCATAGGCCATGCCCGGCGTGCCGCTGAACATATTGCCCCAATGCTCGATCTGCTTGTCCCGGGCGTGGGACATGGCCGCGCGCGAGGGGAAGAAGCGCGCCGTTTCCGGCGTCAAGGCAATGCGATCATAGAGGCGCTCGAGCGCGGGCGGAGCCAGGCCGTCCATGGCGCCGGCAATCTGGCCAAAGCGGGCCACGTCATCACTGCTGATGTTGAAGAACGTCAGCTTGCGGTCAACGTCCTGCTGGGTAAGCGCCATGGGATCTACCTGTCTATCTCCAATGCGACAGACATAGGCGCGCGGCGATCAAGACGGCTGAAAGGGCGTATAGGGATTTGCCCGAGGGGCCCGGCCGCCGCCCGCATCGCCGAAACGCGAAAGGGGCGGGATCAGCCTGGCCGATCGCGCCCCTTTGGTATCTTGCCGGGCTGGCCTGCCCCGCGTCAGACGCGCATCGGCATCAGCACATAGAGCGCGGGCGACTTGTCATCCTTGCGGATCAGCGTCGGCGCACCGGCATCGGCCAGGTGCAGCTCCACCGTGTCGCCATCGATCTGGCTGAGGATGTCCTTGAGATAGTTGGCGTTGAAGCCGATCTCGAAGCCTTGCGCGGTGTAATCTGCCGGCAGTTCTTCGGCTGCGGTGCCGTTGTCCGGGCTGGTGACCGACAGCGTCACCCGATCGGTTTCCAGCGCCATCTTCACCGCGCGGGTCTTTTCGGTGGCGATCGTCGCCACGCGGTCAACGCCTTCATAGAAGCTGCGCGGATCAAGCTTGAGCAGCTTGTCATTGGCCGTCGGGATCACGCGGCTGTAATCGGGGAACGTGCCGTCGATCAGCTTGCTGGTCAGCACCACGCCATGTTCGCCGCCCAGGGTAAAGCGCACCTTGCTGGCCGAAAGATCGAGCAGCACGTTGGTATCGAGCACTTCTTCCAGAAGCTTGCGCAATTCGCCCACGCATTTGCGCGGCACGATCACGTCGGGCATGCCCTCGGCGCCTTCCGGGCGCGTCAGCGTATAGCGGGCCAGGCGGTGGCCATCGGTGGCGGCTGCCTTGAGCACTTCATCGGCCACGTGGAAGAAAATCCCGTTGAGGTAGTAACGGGTTTCCTCGGTCGAGATGGCAAAGCGGGTGCGGTCGATCAGTTCGGCCAGCACGCGCGCGGGAATTTCAAAGCTGGTCGGCAGATCGCCTTCCACGATCACCGGGAAATCGTCGCGCGGCAGCGTGGGCAGCTGGAAGCGGCTGCGCCCGGCCTTGACCACCATGCGGTTGTCAGCGGTTTCCAGGCTCACTTGCGAGCCATCGGGCAGCTTGCGCGCGATATCGAACAGCAGGTGCGCCGACACGGTGATCGCGCCCGGCCCTTCCACCGAAACCGCCGGCATCGATTCCACGATCTGCAGATCAAGGTCGGTGGCCATCAGGCGCACCGAATTGTCGGCCGAAGCCTCGATCAGCACGTTGGACAGGATGGGAATGGTGTTGCGGCGTTCGACAACCGACTGGACGTGGGACAGGCAGCGCAGAAGAGTCGCGCGTTCGATGGTCGCCTTCATTCTCGTCTCGATCCCCAGTCTCGTAACCCGGCCACTTCAGAACCGATCTGAAGCACACCGGACTGGACGGACAGGTGCCGTCCGGGTTGGCTGCACACCAGAAGGCCATGGAATCACAGCCCGCAGCGTTGCGTTTCGGACCACCTTTCTTAGCGTGGAGTGCCCCTTGGGCAAGGCTCACCTTGCATGGCCCAAGTGAAACTGTGCATAAATGACCCGAAAACTCGAAAAAAATGCCGTTTCAGTCCAGATCGCGCTGCCCATCGAACATCAGGGCGGTGGCCACGATCCAGCCGGTGATCAATTGCCAGCCCTGCGCGGTCACGCTGGCGGGCGGCTTGCCGGCCTTGTCCAACGCCTCGCTCACGATGCGCAGATCGCCCGGCGTCACCTTTTCGGCCGGGTTGTTGGTATTGCCCGGCCCGATATCGAGCGCCCGGTCGATCAGCGCCGAGGGGATGCCCAGCGCCGCCATGCGGCCATCGAGCGCATCGCGGCCCATGCGGCCCCATGTATAGCTGAAATAGGCATCGCGCTGCTTGTCACCCAGCAACTGGTCGGCCGCGCAGGCATCGGTGATCGCGCGCAGATCGGCCTGCGTGGCATTGGCCGTGGGGGTGCCGGGCGTGAGGATGGCATCGGCCACCTTCTGGTCCAGCCCCTCGGGCGCGGCCTTGATCGCACAGGCCAGCGTTTCGGGCGGGCGCGCCACGGCCGCTGCCGGCATCGCCAGCCAAGCCGCCGCCACGGCCAGCGCCCACCCGCCACGCATCAGGCGAACATCGCCATGCCGCCGTTGACGTGCAGCGTCTGCCCGGTGACATAGCCGGCTTCCTTGCTGGCGAGATAGGCCACCGCCGCGCCGATATCCTGGCCCTCGCCCATGCGGCCCATCGGGATGCGGCCATTGAGCGCGTCCTTCTGCGCATCAGGGAGAACGTCGGTCATCGCCGTGCGGATGAAGCCCGGCGCCACGCAGTTGACGGTCACGTTGCGGCTGGCCAGTTCCTGCGCCAGGCTCTTGGACATGCCGACCAGGCCCGCCTTGGCCGCGGCATAGTTCACCTGGCCGGGATTGCCGGTGGCGCCGACCACGCTGGTGACCGAGATGATGCGGCCAAAGCGCGCCTTCATCATCGGCTTGGTGGCGCTGCGCATCAGGCGGAACGCGGCTTCGAGGTTGACGCGGATCACCGCGTCCCATTCCTCGTCCTTCATCCGCATCGCCAGGTTGTCGCGCGTGATGCCGGCGTTGTTCACCAGGATGTCGATCTTGCCCAGCGTATCGAGCGCGGCGGGCACGAGCTTTTCCACCTGCTCGGGGTTCGACAGGTCGCAGGTCACCTCGACGTGATCGTGACCATAGGTCGCGTTCAACTCTTCGCGAAACGCGCGCAGCTTGGCCGGGTTCGTGCCCGAAAGCGCCAGCCGCGCCCCCTGCTGGGCCAGGGCGTGGCTGATCGCAGAGCCGATGCCACCAGCAGCGCCGGTCACCAGGGCAGTCATGCCGGTCAGATCAAAAAGACGGTTTTCCATAATCTTGGCTCCGATTTTTATAGTTCGCGCAGAGGCGCGGAGGCGCAGAGAGGGTCAGGACTGAGGGCTATAGCTATTGACTAGCCGCCGGATACCTTCCTTCATCGTTTCGCCGGAAAAATTCAGCAACAAGCCAACCGGCAGTTTCATCAAGCGCAGATACGTCAGCACCTGCTTGGCATGTGCCGCGCTGAGTTTCTCCACAGACTTGATCTCCACGATCAACCTGTCCTCGATAATCAGATCGGCACGAAAAGCTGCCGGAAAGCGCATTCCATCGAATTCGATATCGACCGGCTTTTGCCGGTCGACCTTGTATCCACGTCGTTCCAACGCAGCGGCAAGCACGATTTCATAGACGCTTTCCAACAGTCCGGGACCGAGTTCCTTGTGAATGCGCATCGCTGCATCGACCACGTCGCCGCTGATGGAGTCGATTGCCGTCATGCACTTCCCCTCCGCGCCTCTGCGCCTCTGCGCGATTCATCTTGCTTGATCTGCTAGTTTTCAGAGATCCTTGGCCAGGGTTTCGATGTCGGCCATGGTGATCACGCTGGTCACGGCAAGATCGGGCCCGGCCGAGCGGGTGATCATCGGCGCCAGCACCTTGCCGCCCAGTTCAACGAACGCCTCGACGCCCGCATCCTTCATCGCGATCGCGCTTTCGCGCCAGCGCACGCGGCCGGTGACCTGCTCGACCAGCAGTTGCTGGACCTGCGCCGGATCGGTGACGATGGCGGCGGTGACATTGGCGAACAGCGGCACGCGAAACGCCTGGGGCGGCGTCGCGGCCAGCGCCTGCGCCATGGCATCGGCGGCCGGCTGCATCAGCGGGCAGTGGAACGGCGCGGAGACAGGCAGCAGCACGCCGCGCTTGATGCCGTGGTCCTTGACCAGCGCCACCGCGCGCTCGATCGCACCCTTGTGCCCGGAAAGCACGACCTGGGTGGGATCGTTGTCGTTGGCAACGGTGCAGACTTCACCCTGCGCGGCGGCTTCGGCCAGCGCGGTGGCCTTGTCGATATCGGCGCCAAGCAGCGCGCACATCGCGCCTTCGCCCACCGGCACGGCGGCCTGCATCGATTGCCCGCGCAGCTTGAGCAGGCGGGCGGTATCGGCCAGCGAGAATGCCCCGGCGGCGCACAGCGCGGTATATTCGCCCAGGCTGTGGCCCGCCACGAAATCGGCCTTGTCGGCCAGTTGGATGCCGCCTTCCTTTTCGAGCACGCGCAGCACGGCGATGGCATGCGCCATGATCGCGGGCTGGGCATTTTCGGTCAGGGTCAGCGCGTCATCCGGGCCCTGCGTCATGATCTGGAACAGCTTCTGGCCCAGCGCGTCGTCCACTTCCTCGAACACTTCGCGCGCGGCCGGGCTGGCGGCGGCGAGTTCGGCGCCCATGCCCACCTTCTGGCTGCCCTGCCCCGGAAAAACGAATGCCCGCATTGATCGATGCCTCCTGAAAACTGGCGCGCGCCCTATTGGCCCGGCGGGGTTCCTGCAAGCCCGAACGGCACGATACGGTTGCCCGCATCATGTCCGATATCCGCGCGGCCGAGGTAGGGCAGGCCGGTGCGCGCGCACCAATGCCGCGCCATATCCTCTACCCCGACGCCAAAAGGTCTATCGTTTTCAGGCACCTGCGTCACACGGCCAAGCCGCAGGCCGGCCACCTTCATGGTCGCCAGCCCGGCGCTGACATGAAACAGCAGGCGATCGACGGCATAATCGTATTCGCTCACTTCTTCCACCATCACCACATGCCCGGCCAGGTCAGGCATGACCGGCGTGCCCATGATCATCGACAGGGTCATGAGATTGAACGCCACCACGGGCGCGTTGGCGGGAATTGCCGGCTCCAGCCCGGCGCAATCGCCCTGCAGCCAGGCCAGCACGCGGCGCACCGCCGCCTCGCCACCATCGCGCCGCACATCGGCCGGCATCGGCGCATGGACCGGGCGGCCCACCCTGGCGCGATAGAGCGCAGCCAGCATCACCCCGCCATCGGAATAGCCAAGATAGGCCTTGGCTTGCGAGGCTGGCGCCAAGAGGCCCACGGCATCCTGGGCGATCCGCCCCGCGCCATAGCCGCCGCGCGCAAACCACACCGCGTCAAACCCGGGATCGTTGGCGCATTCGACAAATGCGTCCCTACGCTGCTGGTCGGTTCCGGCAAAATGGCCATTTTGCGCAAAGCATTGTTCGTGAAAGTGGATTTCCAACCCGGCATGCGCGGCCACCAAGGCGGCAACTCGCCCGGCATCGGCACGATCGAACGGGGCGGACGGGGCACAGACGGCAATGCGCAACATGGGCGCGGTGTTATCGCCTGCGCGGGGGTTCGTCCATCGCGCATGGCCACCCCCATGGTTAGCGAAACCTTGCCCAAATACTTATCATGCGATTTTCGGGAAAGGTTTTCGCGCCAGCCGCGTTAGAGGGCATGACGGGGCCGAACGGGCACCCTGGCAAGCCATGATGGCGTGTCGGGCGTGGGCCGCTCCGGTGCTGTCACACCTTGCGCCTTAGACCGCATCGCGGACCGGGCGTCGGGCGAAACGGGCTTGGCCGAACCGGTGCCCACGCTTGCCGTGGCACTGGCTCCGACCTTGCCCCCTCGCCCGCCAGCCTGGCCCGGAAAAGAGCCTGGCCGAACCCTGCGCCCAGTGCGCCCGGCTCCGGCCAGCCTTTTCATCCCGGCGCTGCGACCAAGCGCGGCAAACCTGTCGCAGCGATCTTGCCACGCCCCCTGATTGCTGTAGTGCCCTGTGCCCATGGCCCACACTGCACCTGCGCCAGATGGCGCGCTAACTGCCCATCCCTGGTTCTTTTGCGGCATCGGCGGATCGGGCATGCTGCCCTTGGCGCTGATCCTCAAGGGCGCGGGCGCGCAGGTCGCAGGGTCTGATCGCAGCCGCGACCAGGGCCGCACGCCCGAAAAGTTCGCCTGGCTGGAAAGCCTGGGCTTTGCCCTGTTTCCACAAGACGGCAGCGGCATCACCTCGGCCGATCAGGCGCTCGTTGCCTCGGCCGCCGTGGAAGATACCGTGCCCGAAGTAGTGCGCGCGCGCCAACTCGGCTGCCCGCGCTTTACCCGCGCGCAATTGCTCGCCCGCCTGTTCAATGCCGCGCCGATGGGCATTGCCGTGGGAGGCACCAGCGGCAAATCCACCGTTACCGGCATGATCGGCTGGCTGCTCACCGCAACGGGCCGCGATCCCACGATCATGAACGGCGCGGTGATGAAGAACTTTGCCACGCCTGACGCACCCTTTGCCTCGGCACGCGTGGGCCAGGGCGGGCTGTTCGTTTCGGAAGTGGATGAAAGCGACGGCTCGATCGCGCTCTATCGGCCGCAGATCGCGGTGCTCAACAACGTCAGTCTCGATCACAAGAGTCTGGAGGAACTGCGCGATCTGTTTGGCAATTTCCTGGCCACGGCAAGCACGGCAGTGATCAATGCCGATGACGCGGAAAGCATGGCCCTGGCCCATCGCGCGCGCGCCACGGTCACCTTCGGCTTTGCCGAAACGGCAATGATCGGGATCGTGCCGGGCAGCGTGGTGGAAAGCCCGACCAGCATTGCCGCCACGGTGATCGACCGGCGCAGTGGCGCGCAGCATGCCCTCACCCTGGCCGTGCCGGGCCGGCACAACCTCGCCAATGCCCTGGCCGCGCTGGCCGCCACCGATGCCGCAGGCCTGCCGCTGGGCGAGGCGGTGGCGGCGCTGCGTGGCTATGCCGGCCTCGCCCGCCGGTTCGACATTGTCGGCACCAGCGCCGGCGGCGTGACCGTGATCGATGATTTTGGCCACAACCCGGAAAAGGTTGCCGCCACCCTCGCCACGCTCAAGGCCCATCCCGGCCGCGTGCTCGCGCTGTTCCAGCCGCACGGCTATGGCCCGCTGCGCCAGATGGGTGCGGAACTGGCGCAAGTGCTGGCCACGCGCTTGGGCGCCGAGGATCGCGTGATCCTGACCGACCCGGTCTATTTCGGCGGCACGGTGGATCGCACGCAAGGGTCTGAACGCATCGTCGGCCTGGTCAACGCGCATGGCGGCCAGGCCGAACACGTGGCGGAGCGCGCCGAGGCCGGCCAGCGGCTGGCGGCGCTCGCCCGCCCGGGAGACCGGATCGTGATCATGGGCGCGCGCGACGATACGCTGTCCGCCTTTGCCCGCGACGTGCTTACCAGCCTTCCCTGACCAGATGGACTGGCGCGTGGCCTCCGGGTCTTACCGGGGCCCACGCGTCCCATCTTACCCCAGCCGCTTTTCCAGCATGACGAGGTGCGGATCGCCCTCAACGCCGTGGGCGATGAAGCCATAGTCCTTTTCCAGGTCGATCGCCGCCTGGTTGGCGCGGTCCTCGATCGCGATCACGCGGTCCAACCCGCGCCGTTCGCCTTCGTGGGCCAGAAGATCGAGCATCGCCCAGCCCACGCCCTGCCCGCGAAAATCGCCGCGCACCGAAACCGCCACTTCGCCGGTTTCCATCGCCGCATCGCAGGCCAGCATGCCCGACGCCACCAGATCACCGCTTGCCTGGTCGAAGGCCAGGAAGCTTTCGGTGCGCCAATGGTCCACCCGGGTCAGCGGCAAGAGGCGCTGGTGATCGAGATGGCCCGCCGCCGCGAGAAAGCGAAAGCGGCGGTCTTCGGGCAGCACGGCATCGAAAAACGCGGCCAGCGCATCTTCGTCTTCGGCAAAGGCCTGCCGCACGCTCAAGGTCACGCCGTGGCGGGTGACAACGGTGGCGGCGCGGGCCAGGGCAGCCAGGGGGGGCGGTGTTTGGGTGGCAGTCATTGCGGCAACTCCCGTCGTGCGGATTGGATGCACGATCCCTAGTCTGCCCGCGCGCCGATCACCTTGACCTTGCGCAAAGCGGGCATTTGCAAAACACGCGGTTTTGCTTGCATTTCACAAGGGGCAGGCCTAAGCGCGCCAGGTTCTTTCCCGAGAGGGACAAGAATGCCTGCGCGGGCATCCGGCCCGCATGGGCGGATCGGCCCTTTTGGCCCATCATCCTGCATGGGGCAGGTGATGGAGAAAAGACCGGCGGACCCAACCGCCTGGCCGGAAACATCGATACCAAGGAAGACTTTTCATGTCGACCAACCCGACGCGCGACGATTTCGCCGCGCTGCTTGACGAATCGCTGGGCGCAGGCGCCAGCGGCGGCTTTGAAGGCCGCGTCGTCAAGGGCACCGTTACCGCCATCGAAAACGACAAGGCCGTCATCGACGTTGGCCTGAAGAGCGAAGGCCGCGTGGCCCTGCGCGAATTCGCCGCCCCCGGCCAGCCGCACGGCCTCAAGGTCGGCGACGAAGTCGAAGTGTTCGTCGACCGCGTCGAGAACGCCGAAGGCGAAGCCATGCTCAGCCGCGACCGCGCCCGCCGCGAAGCCGCCTGGGACAAGCTCGAAGCCGAATTCGGCGAAGGCAAGCGCGTTGAAGGCGTGATCTTCGGCCGCGTGAAGGGTGGCTTCACCGTCGACCTCGACGGCGCCGTGGCCTTCCTGCCCGGCAGCCAAGTCGACATCCGCCCGGTGCGCGACGTGACCCCGCTGATGGACATGCCGCAGCCGTTCCAGATCCTCAAGATGGATCGCCGCCGTGGCAACATCGTGGTTTCGCGCCGCGCCGTTCTGGAAGAAACCCGCGCCGAACAGCGCTCGGGCCTGATCCAGAACCTCAAGGAGGGCCAGATCATCGACGGCGTCGTCAAGAACATCACCGACTACGGTGCGTTCGTTGACCTCGGCGGCATCGACGGCCTGCTCCATGTCACCGACATGAGCTACAAGCGCGTCAACCACCCGAGCGAAGTGATCGCCATCGGCGACACCGTGCGCGTCCAGATCATCCGCATCAACCAGGACACGCAGCGCATCTCGCTGGGCATGAAGCAGCTGGAAAGCGATCCGTGGGATGGCGTCGCCGCCAAGTACCCGGTTGGCGCCAAGCTGCGCGGCACCGTCACCAACATCACCGAATACGGCGCCTTCGTGGAGCTGGAACCGGGCATCGAAGGCCTGGTCCACGTTTCGGAAATGTCCTGGACCAAGAAGAACGTCCACCCCGGCAAGATCGTTTCGACGAGCCAGGAAGTCGACGTCATGGTGCTGGAAGTCGACAGCGACAAGCGCCGCATCAGCCTGGGCCTCAAGCAGGCGCAGCAGAACCCCTGGGAAGGCTTTGCCGAAAAGCACCCGGTCGGTTCGATCGTGGAAGGCGAAGTCAAGAACGCCACCGAATTCGGTCTCTTCATCGGCCTGGATGGCGACGTGGACGGCATGGTTCACATGTCCGACATCGCCTGGGGCATCTCGGGTGAAGACGCGCTGGCCCTCCACCGCAAGGGTGAGCAGGTCAAGGCCGTGGTCCTCGACGTGGACGTCGACAAGGAGCGCATCTCGCTCGGCATGAAGCAGCTCGAAAAGGGCGCTCCGGCTGCTGGCGGCGTTGCCACCTCGGGCTCGCTGCGTCGCGGCGAAGTCGTCACCGTCACCGTGCTCGAAGTCCGCGATGGCGGCCTCGAAGTGCAGGCTGGCGAAGACGGCGCCACCGGCTTCATCAAGCGTTCGGACCTGGGCCGCGATCGTGACGAACAGCGTCCCGACCGCTTCCAGGTTGGCCAGAAGATCGACGCCATGGTCACCGGCTTCGACCGTTCCAAGAAGCCCAACTTCTCGATCAAGGCCCGTCAGCTGGCCGAAGAAAAGGAAGCGGTGGAACAGTACGGTTCGTCGGACTCGGGCGCTTCGCTCGGCGACATCCTCGGCGAAGCCCTCAAGGCTCGCGGCTGATCCCGGCCTGGCGGGGCCATGCGGCCCCTGCCAACCGAGAGACCGAAAAAGGCCCGCCTGGCATCACGCCGGGCGGGCTTTTTCATGAGATGGCGTTTCGCCGCGGGGTGGATTACGCATTTTCCTGTCGTGCACCCCTTTCGTCACCCCGGGCTTGACCCAGGGTCCCGCTTTTTTTCCGAGACGGAAGCCCCGGATCAAGACACAGCGGGACCCCGGATCAAGTCCGGGGTGACGAGACAAACCCGAATTTTGCCCTTACCGTAAGCAGAACACGCCATGCCCTCACCCACCCAGCCCGATCCCAGCCGCGCGCTGCGCCTGCGCGAGGCGACGCGCGATGTGCATGCGGCGCTGGATGCGGCGCTGATGGCGCGGGAAAGCTTTGCCAGCCGCGAAGGCTATGCCAGCTTCCTTGCCATGCAGCTCGGCTTTCACCGCACCGTCGCGCCGCTCTATGCCGATCATGCGCTGCAGGCGGCCCTGCCTGGCCTGGCTGAACGCTGCCGCCTGCCGCTGGTGCTGCAGGACATGGCCGATCTTGGCCTGGACACCTCGACGCCACAGCCCGGCGCAGCTCCGCCCGCGTTCGCCGCTGCGCTCGGCTGGCTCTACGTCGCCGAAGGCTCGAACCTGGGCGCTGCGGTGCTGCGCAAGCTGGTCATGCGCATTGGCCTTTCCGACACATTCGGCGCCCGCCATCTGGCGCCGTGGGGCGATGGGCCGGCCGCGCATTGGCGCGATTTTACCGACGCGCTCGATGCCGTGCCGCTTGCCGCAGGGGAGGAAGCCGATGCGATCGCGGGCGCGCGCGAGGCCTTTGCCCACGTCGCGCGCCTGGCCCGCATCGGCTGAGCAGCGCAGCCGCGCCGGTCAGCCGCCGTTTGCCGTCTTTTGCTTTGCAGCATTTCCGCTATGAGGGAACCCGAGGAGCGCGGGCGATGATCGAAGTTCACCAGTTTCCCTGCCTGTCTGACAACTATGGCTACCTCGTGCATGACAGCGCGAGCGGCGAAACCGTGTGCATCGACACCCCCGATGCCGATCGCTATCTGGCCGAGGCGGCCGCGCGCGGCTGGCAGATCACGCAGATCTGGAACACCCACTGGCATGCCGATCATGCCGGCGGCAACGCGGCGATCAAGGCTGCCACCGGCTGCACGATCAGCGCGCCAGCCCAGGAAACCGCCAAGATCGCGGGCGTCGATCGCGCAGTCGATGGCGGCGATACCGTGCGCCTGGGCGATCATGTGGCGCAGGTGCTGGCCGTGGGCGGGCACACGCTGGGCCACGTTGCCTATCACCTGCCCGATGCCGGGCTCGCCTTTGTCGGCGATGCGCTGTTCGCGCTGGGCTGCGGGCGCATGTTCGAAGGCACCCCGCCCCAGTTCTGGGCCAGCCTCACGCGCCTCAAGGCGCTGCCGGGCGAAACCCTGATCCACTGCGCCCACGAATATACCGCCAGCAACGCCCGCTTTGCCGTGCATGCCGATCCCGACAATGCCGCGCTGGCCGCCTATGCCCAGGATGTTGCTGCCCGGCGCGCGCAGGGCCTGCCCACCGTTCCCACGCCGCTGGCGCGCGAACTGGCAACCAACCCCTTCCTGCGCGCAGACAAGCCTGCCCTCCAATCCCGCTGGGGCGGCGGCGATGCCGTTGCCACCTTTGCCGCCCTGCGCGCGGCCAAGGACAGCTTCCGCTGACTGTCGCCCGCGAAAGAGACCTTGATCCATGGCCGAAAAGCGCCTGACCCGCGTAACCAGTTTCGACGTTGCCGAAGCGGCCGGCGTCAGCCAGTCTACCGTCAGCCGCGCGCTGGCGGGTGACCCGTCGATCAGCGCGCCAACCCGCCAGCGGGTGATGGAGGCAGCGCGCAAGCTCAACTACCAGGTCGATGAAAACGCCGCGCGGCTGCGCCGCGGCAAGACCGGCACGCTTGCCGTGGTCATGGTCTGCCGTCCGGGGCAGGATCGCAAGGATCTCAATCCCTTCTACTATGCCCTGCTTGGCAGCACCTGCGCCGCCGCATCGGCGCGGGGTTACGAGGTTCTGGTGGCGTTTCAGGACAGCCCGGAGAATTTCTGGGGCCATTACCAGGAACGCCGCAAGGCCGATGGCATGATCGTGATCGGCACCAGCGAGAACACCGCCGCGTGGGACTATTTCGGCGCCCTGCCGCAGGGCAGCCACTGGGTGTGCTGGGGCGCGACGCAGGACGATTTCCCCTGGGTGCGCAGCGACAACCACGCCGGGGCCACACTGGCCACGCGCCACATGCTGGTGCGCGGCTATCGCCATATCGTGTGCCTGGGTTCGGAAACCTCGCCACAGCGCCAGTTCAAGGAACGCTATGACGGCTATGCCGCGGCGATGGAAAGCGCCGGGCTGGAACCGGTGCTCCAGCGCATCGAGCGCGGCCTGCCGCGCGAGGAACAGGGCCGCCGCGCCGCCGTGGCGCTGATCGAAAGCGGCCGCCCGTTCGATGCGATCTTTGGCGTGAGCGACGAAATCGCGCTGGGCGCGCTCAAGGAACTGGCCGCGCGCGGGCTGGTCGTGCCCGATCAGATCGGCGTGGTCGGGTTCGATGGCGTGCGCGCCGGGGCCTGGTCCACGCCGCCCTTGACCACGGTGGAATCCGATTTCGAGGTCGCCGGCTCGCTGCTGGTCGATCGCCTGCTGGCGATGATCTCGGGCGAGACAGCGACGGCGCGGCGCGTTCCCGTGCGCCTGGTCGTGCGCGGCTCTACCCGCCCCTGAACGGCCCGGCCATGGAACAGCCGCCGCTCGACCGTATCGACCTCAAGATCGTCGAAGAACTGCGCGTCGACGGGCGGCTGAGCATCAACGAACTGGCCCGCCGCGTGGGCCTGAGCAAGACTCCGTGCCAGGCCCGGCTCAAGCGCCTGATCGCCGATGGCGTGATCCGCGGCTTTCGCGCCGTGGTCGATCCGCACAAGCTGGGTCTGGCGCATATCGCGTTTACCCAGGTCAAGCTGTCGGATACCCGGGAAAAGGCGCTCGATGCGTTCCGCCGCGCCGTCCTCCAGGTTGAGGAGGTGGAGGAATGCCACATGATCGCCAGCCATTTCGACTATCTGCTGAAAATCCGCACCGCCGATATCCTGGCCTATCGCCGCGTGCTGGGAGAGCGGATTTCGAGCCTGCCCAATGTCGCCAGCACATCAACCTATGTGGCGATGGAAACGATCATCGAGCACGGCGCCTGAACGCGGCCCCGCTTTTGCGCCATCACGCCAGCACCGCATCCCCCGCCGCGGCGCGCGGCACCGGGCGGCGGGCCAGCGCCACGACCAGCGCGACGACCAGGCCGATAAGCGCCTGGCCCGCGAAATTGGGCACGAAGCTGCCCATCGTATCGTGCAGGTGCCCGCCGATGCTGGGCCCGATCGCGGCCGAGGTGGAAACCACCGTCATCACCGAATAGAGCTCCAGCGCTGCGCGCCCTCCAAACCAGCCGCGCAGCAACAGCGCCGTGCCCACGGTAGAAACCCCGATGCCGATGCCAAAGGTCACGGCGAAAAAGCCTAGCGCGGCGGTGCCCAGCGGCAGGATCAGCGCAAGCGAGGAGAATGCCGATCCCACCAGCGCCACCACGGTCAGCGCGCGGGCATCGACCCGCTGACCGGCAAATCCGGCAAGCGCGGCTGCCACGGCCGCCACAAAGGCTGCCGCCGAAATGAACCCGGTGGCCACGCCCGGCGCCACGCGGTGTTCGAGCATGTGCTGATAGGCAAAGCTGTGCACCGTGGTGTTGATCAACAGGCACGCGGTATAGGCCAGCACCACGATCCAGAACTGCCACGATGCCAGCGCGGCGCGCGCTGTCCAGCCTTCGGGCGGTGGCGGCGTTTCGTCGGCCGGGCCGTGGACCACGCCGACGCGGCGTTCATAGCGGCCACAGACCGCGGCCGCGAACAGGCCCAGCACCAGCGCGCCGGCCGCACAGACCAGCCAATAGAGGCGCCAGCTGCCGGTGGCCGAATGGATGGCGAAGAAGGTCAGCGGCCCGGTGACGGCGCCCACGTTGCCGGCGGTGAAATAGAGGCCGATCGCGGTGGCGCGCTTGCGGTCAAATGCGTTGCCAATGGCGTCAACCGCCGGGATCGAACCACAAAAGCAGAAGCCCAGCCCCAAGAGCAGCGTGGCGAGCAGATACATCCATACGCCCTGCATCCAGGCGAGCGCGGCAAATCCGGCGATCAGCTGCACCATGCCGATCAGCAGCGTAACCGCCACGCCATGGCGGCGGATGACGGCCGCCGGCAGCATCGAGGCCGCCCCACAGGCAATCCCCAGCACGGTAAAGCCCATGCCCGCCTGCGCCCAGGTAAAGTGCAGATCCGCCACGATCATCGGCAGGACCTGGCCCAACGAATTGAACGTGGAAGCCATCAACAGAAAATAGAGCGCGGCGAACGCGCCCAGAATGACGATACGCATCGGCTTGGTGCCCTTGGTGATACCCGTGCCCGGCTGGGTTGCCCGAACCGACATGGTCAAGCCACCGGCCAGGCGCAAGGGACCGAAAGGCCGGCCCGCGCGATCACGCCCGGTGCCGCCGCCTGCACGCTGGCATAAAGCGCTTCCTCGTCCACGTTGGTCATCCGATAATTGTCCACCAGGCGTTGGCCATCCACCCATACGCTGTGCACGCCGCGCCCATCGGCCGACCATACCAACTGGTTGATCACGTTGAGCAGTGGGGTCCATTCCGGCCGCAGGCGATCATGGGCCACGAAATCGGCTTTCATGCCTGGCACCAGCGCCCCCACCGTTCCCGCCAGGCCCGCCGCCGCCGCCCCGTGGAGCGTGGCGCATTCCAGCACCGCGTGCGCCGGGAACAGATCACCATCGCGCCGGGCATCCTTGAACAGGCCGGCAAGCAGGTACATCGCGCGCATCAGATCGGCGATGTTGCCGTTGTTGTTGCCATCGGTGCCCAGCTGGATCGGCACGCCGGCGGCCTGCATCTCGGGAAACAGGCCGTGGCTGGTGGCGCCATAGCCGCCCTTCATCGCGGTGAGCGGGCAATGCGTCACCCGCATGCCGCTGCGCGCCACGGCCGCCACTTCCGCGTGATCGAGGTGGATCATGTGCGTCAGCGACAGGTGATCGCCCAGCACGCCCAGTTCCTCCAGATGGAGCAAGGCGCGCTTGCCGGTGGTGGCAAGGTAGTACTCTGGATCGGCCGGGTCAGCGCTCATATGCGCGGTAATGCCAAGCCCGCGGTCGCGCACCATGGCCGTCGCCGCGCGCCACAGGTCATCGGTGGCGGTATTGTGCCCGACCAGGCAGCCCCAGGCCGCCAGGCGCTTGTCATCGGCCACCGGCCAGCGATCCAGCTGGCTTTCGAGCCGGGCGATGGCATCGCGCGTAAGCGTGGCCTGATCGTCCGTGGGTGCAAAGGCGCGATCCTGGACCCACTGACCCAGCCGGCCGCGAATGCCCACGGCATCAACCGCCTCCATCACGGCGGGCAGATCCAGGATCGTGCCTGCCTCGATGAACGTGGTCACGCCGTTCTTGAGCATTTCGACCGATGCCAGCGTGGCGGCCAGCTGCTCCTCCGCCGGGGTCTGGGCCAGGTAGGTGGGGATCAGCCAGTCGAACACGTTGGCGCGCCAATCGGTATCATCGGGCACATAGCCGCGCGTGATCGGCTCTCCGGTGATATGCACATGGCAATTGACCAGCCCCGGCGTCAGCACGAAGCGGCTGCCATCGATCACCTCGCGCGCCGAGACATTCGCCATGACCTGCGCGGTCGGCCCCACCGCCACGATGCGATCGCCCGCCACAGCCAGGGCGCCGTCGCGCCAGATCTGCCGCGCGGCGTCCATCGTCACGATCCACGCGTTGCGGATCACGAAATCGGCGGCGATCGGTCCCTCGGGGCTCATGCCTGCCACGCCTCGATCACAGCGGCGCTCGTCGTCAGCAGCGAGCAGTGCTGCGCCATGGCCTTGAGCGCGTGCACATGCAGGTCAGGCTCGGCCGCGGCGCAGGCATCGGACACCACGAAGGTGTGGTAATTGTGATGAAACGCATCGCGCGTGGTCGAATCGACGCAGCAGTCGGTGGTCAGCCCGGTCATCACCAAGGTATCGATGTTGCGCGCGCGCAGTTGCATATCAAGGTCGGTGCCGTGGAAGCTGGAATAGGCCAGCTTGGCAATCTCGATGTCCCCCGGCCGGGGCGCCACGCGCCAGTAATCCTCGCCGCCGCTGCCGATCCGGCAGATCGCCTCCCCGCCGGGAGAGCCGCGCCTGGCCATCCAGGTTTTCAGCGCTTGGCTGTCGCTTTCCAGCCGGGTCATCACGCGCATGAAAGCGACAGTAACCCCGGCGGCGCGGGCTGCGGCGATGAGGTCCTCGATCCGGTCGACCGCCTTGTCGGATTCGGTCATGTCCGCGCCATAGCCAGCGACCACGCCATGCGGCGCAGCGAAATCGACCTGCACGTCGACCACCACCAGCGCGGTGCGCGCCGGCGCGATCATCGCGCCGGGCTGGGCCACGTGCGGCAAGGCGGTGGCCGGATCGATCACGGTCTGGGCTGCCGCCTCAGGCATCGATCGCCTCCTTGATCTTGCCGGGAAACCGCGCGCGCAGCACGGGCAGGATCTTTTCGGCAAAGACCGGCAGCATCGTCAGATAATCGGGGAAGATCAGCATCAACCCATCAAGCGCAGTCTTTTCAAAGATTTCGGTCAGCTGTGCGAGCACCGTCTCGGCCGATCCGGCCACATGCGGGGCCATCAGGGCCGATCGCGCCTTGCGGGTGAAATCGTTCTCCTTGCCGATTTCCGCGTCGAGCATGCCATAGGCGCGCATCATGCCCCACAGCGTCTCTTCATCCAGCCCCTCGCGATAGGATTGCACCATCGCCTCGGCCTCTGCATCGGTTTCGCCAATGACCAGGATCATCATCGAATAGGTGCGGATGGCGTGGCCCAGTTCCAGCGCGCCGGCCTTGGCCTTGTGGGTGTTGGCGATCAGCTCGTCCAGGTTGTTGCCCGCCAGGAACAGCGCATCCATGTGCTCGGCAGTAAAGTGCACGCCCGCCTTGGACGTGCCGGCGCAGACCAGGAACGGGCGCTGCTGCGGCTTGGGCCACGATGTGCAGTCGTCCAGCGTGAAATACTTGCCATGGGCAGTGACCCGCTCTTCGCCCCACAACCGCTTGATGTTCTCGATCCACTCGGTGGCCAGGACATAGCGCTCGTCATGGTCGACGCCGTCGGGCCAGGCGCCCATCTGGGCAAATTCGCCCTTGTAGGCGCCGGTCACCACGTTGAGCCCGGCACGCCCGCCGCTGATCTGATCGAGCGTGGCGATCATCTTGGCCGCCACGGCCGGGTTTTGCAGCAGGGTGTGGATCGTCGCCCAGACCTTTACCCGGCTGGTCGCCTGGGCCAGGCCGGCCATCATCAGCGGGCTGTCGAGCGAGGATTCCCAGTGCTGGATCTCGCCGCCATAGCCCTTGAACTTGGCCATCGCCATGATGAAGTCCAGCCCCATGGCATCGGCCAGCTTGGCCACTTCCAGGTTGTAGCCATAGGAGCCATCGAGCCGTGGCGAATTCTTCGAAATGATCCAGCCGCCGTTGGCCATGGGCATGAAGATACCGATGTCGCGCCCGCCGCTGTCGGAAGGAAGGCCGAAATGCGCAACCGTGGTAGTGGGTTCGGTCATGGCTGGTCCGTGATTTTGCAGTGATGAACATGATGTGTGGCGCGGGTTGGGATCACGGGCAAGCTAGGGCGGCTTGGCCTGCGCATCTTGTCACCACGCGCACGAAGGTTTGTGCAGCGCGCGAACTGCCGCGCTTGCGCACAAATCCATGCGCGCCACGGCAAGACGCGGCGTGTCTGACTGCATAGCTCTTGCGCGAGGCGGCATCCCACAGGCCACCTCGTCACCCCGGGCGTGACCCGGGGTCCCGCTTTGTCTGCCCGCCTGCGGAACAAGCGGGACCCCGGATCAAGTCCGGGGTGACGAACCCAAGAGATCAACCAATTCACCCCAGCACAAGGAACGCAAGCGCATGGCAAACTGGTTCATCACCGGCGTCAGTTCAGGCCTGGGTCTGGCCCTGGCGCGCGCCGCGCTGGGGCGTGGCGATGCTGTGGTGGGCACGGTGCGGGCGCAGGCCGACGCGGAAATGTTCACCGCGCTTGCCCCCGGCCGCGCCCATGCGATGAAGCTGGACGTGACCGACGAAGCCGCCGTGCAGGTGGTGATGCGCACCGCGCAGGGGCTGGTGGGCCCGCTCGATTACGTGGTCAACAACGCCGGGCGCGGCTTTACCGGCGCGGTGGAGGAAACCAGCCTGGCCGATGCGCGCGCGCTGTTCGATGTCAACGTGTTCGGCCCGATGGCGGTGATCAAGGCCGCGCTTCCTGCCATGCGCGCGCGCCGCGCCGGGCACATCGTCAACATCACCTCGGTTTCGGGCCTGGCGGCCTGGCACGGCACGGCGATCTATGGCGCCACCAAGTTCGCCCTGGAATGCATCGGCCGCACCCTGGCGCAGGAAGTCGCCCCCTTGGGCATCAAGGTGACCAACGTGGCGCCCGGCGGGTTGCGCACCGCCTTTTCCGCCGAACGCCTGCCCGGCGCCGATCCGGTCATCGCCGATTATGCGGGCACCGCCCACCTGGCGCGCCAGATCCTGCAGGACAAGCACGGCAGCGAGCCGGGCTGCCCCACGCTGGCCGCGCAGGCGATCCTGGCCGCGCTGGATGAACCCGAACCACCGCTGGTGCTCCTGCTGGGTGACGACGCGCTGCACTATGCCGAACACGAACTGGGCCACCTGGCCGGGCAATTCGATCGCTGGCAGGGCTATACGCTGGCCATCGCGGCAGAGCCGGTACTGACCGCCTGACCGGAAAGTATTCCAAACCTCATGTCGGCAAACAGCGGGACGCGCAACGCAACCCGCGATCAGCTGGTAAACAGGGCCTTGCGGATCACCGCGTGCACGCCCCAGTTGCCATTGGCCACCTGGCTCACCCCGAAATCCACGCCCACCGACAAGAGCGAGATCGCCTCGTCCTCGGTCAGGTCGCGGATGGTCATCAGGAAGCGGCGCGCCTTGCGGAAGGCGTCGCGCATTGCGGCATCGATCGATGATCGCTTGTAGACCTCGCTCTGCGCCTTGCCGCCCAGGTCGCGCAGGTAATCGGGGTTGGAAAAGCCCAGGATCACGTATTCGGTGGGCGTTTCGATCATCGGATAGTCCAGCTCGCGCACATGGACTGGCGCGCCCTTGGCCTTGTGCAGGATCACCTGGATCACCGCCGTCATCGAGCATTCGATCGCCGTGCCGCACAGTTCGCCATCGCCCTGGCTGGCGTGGGGATCGCCCAGCGACAACAGGCCGCCCGGCACGGCCACGGGCAGGAACACGCTGGCCCCCGGCCCCAGGCGCCAGTTATCGATATTCCCGCCGAAGTTGGCGGGCGGCACCGAATCGACCAGGTCGGAATGCGCCGGCGCCATCGCCACCACGCCAAAATGCGGCCGCACCGGTATCTCGATATCGCGCAACACGTTGAAGTTTTTCTCGATCGTTTCCGGGTCCACCGGCACGCCGGGGTAATCGTACATCGGGTGGATCACGCCCGACGGGTCTTTCTGCGGCGTCCAGCGATAGTTGTAGACCGCGTGGGCCAGCGGCAGCCCGGCGCCCTTCTCGATCTCGTAGATGGTGATCACTTCGCGCGGCTTCGGCTCCGTGATCAGTTCGGCATAGTGAAAACCCCAATAGGCAGCCACGTTGCTGCCGAATGCACGGCCGGCGAAGCGCGGATTGCGGCTGGGGCGCGGATCGATATCCAGGATGCGCACCTGCACCACGTCACCCGGTTCCGCCCCGGAAATGGCGATCGGGCCGGTGCAGATATGCACGCCAAAGCCCTCGCCCGGCCCGCGCCCCAATACCGAGGCATCGAGTGGCCCGGCCCCGCGGCGATCGACCACCTTGCCTTCGGCCGTCCAGCGATAGACCGCCTCTGCCGCCGGATCGCCGTGGATCATCCGCTCGGCATCGTCATTGGCGTGGTGGGTCAGAGTTTCCACGGTGACATAATCGCCCGAACAGACTTCCAGCGCGGGCTTGAGATGCTTGCTGAAATAGCCCCAGTGGATCGTGTCGGGGCGCACCGGCAGCACGTGGTGGCGCACGCCCGGTGCGGCATCGACCTGCACGTCCTCGACCAGGCCGTCGGCCTCTACCGCCGGATCGAGCGCCATCGCGGCGGGGGTTTCCTCGCGCTCTTCGGGCCGCGCGTCCTTTTGCGCGCTGGGCCGCCCGCGCCGGGGCGCCTCGATCGCCTCTTCCGGCAAGGCGCCCACCTTGCGGTATTCGCGCGGGCTCATGCCATAGCGTTCGCGGAATGCGCGGCTGAAGCTGGCGCTGTCGTTGAAACCCCACTGAAAGAGGATTTCGGAAATGGAGCGCTGCGCGTGCAGCGGGCTGCCCAGGTCGAGCCGGCAGCGTTCCAGCCGGCGGAACTTGACGAACTGGCTGAAGCTTTCGCCGGCGCTTTCGAACAGCTTCTGGAGATAGCGCGGGGAAATGCGGTGCTCGGCCGCGATCTGGTGGATCGACAGGTTGGGATCGGACAGGCGCATTTCGATCGACTGGAACACGCGTTCGAGGATCGCGGCGCGCGCGCCGGCCGCGCCGCCCAGTTCCTTGACCGGCGCCTTGTCGAGCAGCGTGGCGGCGATGAATTCGGGCAGTGCCAGTTCGACCGGGCGGATCTGGTCGTCCGACACGTCGACGATGGTATCGGCGACCGAGCGCAGCAGCGCCGAAAGCATGCGGCCGATCGCCTCGTCGGCAATCAGGTTGCTGATCTGCGATGGCAGGGCCGAGCGCGAGCGCAGCGCGGGCAGCGCGTGCGGCACCTTGACCAGCAGAAAGCGGTGTTCACCGTTCAAGTCGATCTGCGTGCGGGCAGAGCCGCCGCCATAGAGAATGTCCCCTTCGGACAGTTCGATCGCGGTGGTGCCCTGCGTCGCGCCAAGGCGCCCTTCGAGCAGCAGCACCAGCCAGAAACTTGGCGCATCCTGGGCCATGTCGATCGCCAGGCGCTGGCCATTGCCGGTCACGCGCACGAACTGGATGCCCTGGCCGCTGGTGAAGCTCACCAGCTCGCCATAGAGTTCGTCCGCCGTGCCAAGCACTTCGAGGCTGACACGCTGCAGCGCAAAACGCCAGGCGTCCTGGCGCTGCTCGCGCGGGTAGGCATTGGTGGTAAAGCGCAACGGCTTGCCCCCTAGGTTGAGCGACCCTGATGGCGGCGCGGCTTATGGTTGCCGGCCTGGCAACCACCTTACGCCATCTGTGATGACACGCAATGCTGCACCGCAAACAAAACGTGCCCCGGATCGGATCAGGCCCGGGTCATTTCCCGGCCCGCCAGGCGCTGGTGGGTGGCGCGATAGCGGTGCACCAGCCACTTGTTGAACTGGCCCTGCGCGCCTTCCTGCCAGGAATAGCGGCCACGCGGGGCAAAGCGTGAGCGCAGGCCCTGCTGCACCAGTTCATCAACGTGCAGGTCCTGCGCGATGATATGGCCCGAGGCGCGGATATTCATGTCGAGCTTGTGATCAAAGGCCGGGTCGGCCATCGCGCCCGGCGCAAACAGGAAGCCGGTGTCCATCTCCAGCGATTCCGGGCCATTGGGGCGCAGGATCAGATAGATCACCATGTCGCTCATCATCACGAGGCTGAGCGTGGGCGGGATGTTGGCAAAGGTCATGCGCATGCGCGCTTCGTCAGACAGCCCGGGAAACACCGGCAGCACGGCCTTTTGCGTGGCGTTGAAGCTGGCATCGGCGTGGAGCGTGCCGTTGAAGCGCAGGAAGCCGCCATCGGCCGGGTCGCTATCGGGAAACACCGCCAGGCCCGATGGCACGAAATCGTGCAGCGGGCCGTGGTGCAGCCGGCTGGCATGATAGCCATCGTTGTTGTTTTCAAACATGACCTTCCAGTTCCACGGCAAAGTGGGCGCCGGATCGGGGCGCGGCCCTTCGGCCCCGGCTAGGTCATAGCCGGCAATGGCCTCGGCCACCGCCGTGAGGCGCGGCGCCAGCGGGGCGGCATCGGCATCAAAGTTGATGAAGATGAAGCCGTTCCACAGCTCCACCTTGAAGGTCGGCAGGCTGTATTGCGCCTTGTCGAAATTGCAGGTCTTGCTCATCGCCGGGGCGGCAACCAGCTTGCCATCCAGATTGTAGCTCCAGTGGTGATAGGGGCACAGGAAACCGCGGGCATTGCCATGCCCTTCGGCCACCAGCATTGCGCGGTGCTGGCACACGGCCGACATCGCGCGGATCTCCCCGTCCAGCGTGCGCGATACCAGGATCGGTTCGCCAATCACGCGGGTGGAGAAATAGTCCCCCGGCTTGGCCACCCAATCGGCGCGGCCCACGCACAGCCATTCGTGGTTGTAGAGCGCCTCTTTCTCGAATTCATAGAATTCCGCGCTGGTATAGCACTCGGGCGGCAGGGTCTCCGCCTCGGCGAGGTCGGTCGCCGAACTCTCAAGCGAGCGGATGAAGCTGTCGGTAACGAGGGTCACAAGCGCAAACTCCTGAAACGGGCTGGATCGCCGCCCTGTTTAGCGGCGTGGCAGGCCACTGGTCTTGAGCCGGGCAGCACGAATTGTTGAGCGTGGGATGTTGGGCAGTCTGCGCCAACTCATGCTGCATCGCAACAGGATTGGAACACAAACGCGGCGGTGAGCGGCGGGAGTATTGCCCCCGCCGTCGCCATCATTCGCGGGTGAAGTCTGCCGGCACCTGCGGATCGGCCCCGGCCTTGCCCCACAGCAGGATCTCGTTGCCCCACGGGTCCTGGAAGGCATGGTTGTAGCCGTTGAAGGTGGACCAATAGTGATTGCGCCACAGGATCGTGGCGCCGCGTTCCTCCGCCGCGGCAAGGATGCGATCGGCGCTGTCATCGTCGCTGATCAGAATCCAGATACGCGGCTTGCGCCCGTCGCTCGCCAGATCGCGCGGGGCTACGCCGGCCGCGTCGGGATGCGGGCGCGCATTGGCGGCGGCAAAGATGCCCAGGTGCAGGTTGCCGATCGCGCTGTCGCTGCCATCGGGGTTCTTGAACTGTCCGCCCGGCACCATGCGGTGATAGACCCCGGCCGGCTTTTCATCGTTCTGCCAGCCGAACACCTCGGCATAGAATCGGGCCGCAGCGGCCGGGTCATCGGCGGGCATATCGACGAAAATCAGGGTATTGGGCATTGGCAGCGCCTTTCCTTGGCCAGCAGGATCAATTGCCACCTTGTGGCAAGGCACGGCCCTGCCCGGCTTGGACCTGGGCGCACCGATTGTTGATCACCGCGCCAGTCCAAGCCGGGCGCGGCCAAGTCATAGGGCGCACGCAAACAAGACCGCAGCGCAGCATTGGCCCGACAACCAAGGCGTCCTGATACCCATCGAAACGAGGCACACGCATGAGTTTGGTCTGCACCCACGGTCAGCAGCGGACGGCAACGGCGCCCGGCGCCCTGCACTATCTGAAAGCAACGCCCGAGACCGTGCACTGGGGCTACTTCTCGCCCACGATCAAGCCGGCGCTCACGATCAAGAGCGGCGATCTGGTGCATGCCGAAGCGATCACCCACCATGCCGGCGATGCGCCCGAACTGATGTTCGACGAGGGCGTGGAGCAGATCTTCACGCAGATCGATCCCACCACCCGCGCGCCGGGCGTGCACATCATGACCGGGCCGATCTATGTGGAAGGCGCCGAGCCGGGCGACATGCTGGAGGTGCGGTATCTCCAGATGGTGCCGCGCAACAACTATGGCTCCAACCTGGCGGCCAACTGGGGCCACCTCTATCAGGAGTTCGACGAGAAGGAGCGGGTGACGATCTACCAGCTCGACCCCACCACGCAAACCGCCAGCGCGCTTTATGCCTATGATTTTCCGGGCAAGTACCTGGTTCCGGGGACGATCACCAACTGCCCGGTGTGCGATCGCCAGCCGGCGTTGCCGGGCGTGACCATCCCGGCCCGCCCGCACCTGGGCACCGCAGGCGTGGCCCCGGCGGTGAACGAGCCGGTCAGCACGATTCCCCCCGGCCTGCACGGCGGCAACATCGACAACTGGCGCATCGGCGCCGGCGCGACGATGTATTACAAGTGCCAGGTCAAGGGCGGGCTCTTTTCCATCGGCGATCCGCATGTCAGCCAGGGCGATGGCGAGATTTCTGGCACGGCGATCGAAAGCTCATTGAACTGCCTGTTCCAGATCATCCTGCGCAAGGATTTCGATTTTCCCTCGCCGCTGCTCGAAACACCCAAGCACTGGATCGTCCACGGCTTTGGCGAAGACCTGGATGCGGCGATGAAGAACGCCTCGATGGACATGCTCCACCTGCTCAATGAACAGGTCGGCCTGTCGAAGAACGATGCCTATTCGCTGATGAGCGTGGCCGCCGATTTCGGCGTGACCCAGGTGGTGGACGGCACGCTGGGCGTGCACGCGCGGATCAACCGCGACATGTTCCCCGCCAAGGGCGTGGCCAAAGACCCGCAGTAAGCCCTGCCAGGGGTCGCAAGGAAAGCGCCGGAGAGCCTTGGCTTTCCGGCGCTTTTTGGCGCGTGGGTTTGGGCGACCTGCCAGCGCCCTTCGACAGGCTCAGGGCGAACGGGGAAGTAGGTTTATGAATACCGTTCGGGCTGAGCTTGTCGAAGCCCCCCGCCCTTGCGCGCCCTATTCGGCCAGGCCTGCGTCCACCTCGGCCCGCGTGGGCATCGAGGCGGCGGCGCCCAGGCGCTGGACCGAGATTCCGGCCGCCACCACTGCCACGGCCAGCGCGCGGGCCATCGTTTCGCCTTCGGCCAGCCGCGCGGCCAGTACGCCGCAGAACGTATCACCCGCGCCGGTCGTATCCACCACCGCCACCGCGCGCGCAGGCAGGCGGATCGTGCCGTCCGGCCCTTCGGCCAGCACGCCGGCGCCGCCCAGGGTCACGATCACCCATTGCCCCGCGCGCGCCATCAGGCGCCGGGCCGCTTCGGCCAAGGCGATGTCTCCCTCCGGCACGGCCTCGCCCAGGAAAAACGCCAGCTCGGTTTCGTTGACCACCAGGATATCGGCCAGCGGCAGGATCGCCCGCCCTGCGGCCGTGGCCGGCGCGGCATTATAGAGCGTGCGTGCGCCGGCCTCGCGCGCCAGGGTCAGAAAGCGCGCCACGGCTGGCGCCGGCACTTCGGCCTGGGCCACGGCCAGGGTGGCACCGGCGGGAAAGTCTGTCGGGGCGGGCAGCGCGGCATTGGCGCCCGCCACGATCACGATCTGGTTCTCGCCCGCATCAGACACAAAGACATGCGCAAGGCCGGTTGGCCCGGACAGCCGTGCCACCGCGCCAGTGCCCACGCCGGCCTGGGCCAGGGCATCGAGCATGGCCGCGCCATGGGCATCATCGCCCACCGCGCCCAGCATCACCGTCGGCACGCCCTGGCGCGCGACGGCGACTGCCTGGTTGGCGCCCTTGCCGCCGGGCAGCAGGTCATAGCTTGTGGCGGCAACCGTTTCACCGGCAAGCGGCAGGTGCGGCACACGCATGACCAGATCGCGGTTGATCGATCCGAAAACGACAACGGCCATCAGGCCAGCACCAGATCGGCCGGCGCGCCGTCTGCGCCCGGGCGGGCGCCGGGCGCGCTGGCAGCAAAGCGATCGGGATGCGGCAGCAGCGCGAGGAGGACCATGCCCAGTGCCAACGCCGCCACGATGGCAAGCGTGGCCGTGACATAAGAGCCGCTGCGGTCAAAGCTCATGTCCATCAGCATCGGCGCCACGCCCTGGATGAACGCGACGACCGCATAGAACGCGCCAACGATCGTGCCGAAGTGGCGCAGCCCGAAATAGCGCGACACGAAATACGACAGCGCGGCATATTCCGCCCCCATGCCGACGCCGAGCAGTGCACCAGCGGTAATGATCGCCAGGCTGCCGGTGGAGAACTGCAGGATCACCATGCCGGCCATGGCACTGGCATACATCGGCAGGATCAGGCGCGGGGTGCGAAAGCGGTCGAGCAGGCCGCCGGTCACCACCTGCCAGCCGGCGGTGACCAGGGCAAAGACCACCACCACGCCGGTGGCCTGCGCCAGCGACACGCCATGGCCGGTGAGGATCGGCACGACATGGGTGAACATTGCGGTCATCCCGCCAGCGCCCGCCGCCACGGCTGCCAGCATCAGCCAGAACGCAGCCGTACGCGCCGCCTGGCCCAGGCTCATGCCCTGATCGAGCGGGGCGGCCACCGTGCTGCCATCGGCGGCCGCGGGCGGGGCATCGCGCAGCCACAGGGCAATGAACGGCGCGGCCAGCGCCACGAGCAGCCCGATCACCACATAGCCCATGCGCCAGCCATGGCTGGACAGGACCACGCCCGCCACGATCGGCATGATCGTGGCGCCCAGGCCATTGCCCACGCCAGCGGTAACCCCCAGCATCAGCCCGCGCCGCGCATCGAACCAGTTGGACACCACCTTGCTGACCATGCCGGTGGCCGCCATCGTGCCGAACAGCCCGACCACGGCAAACCGCCAGTAGAAATCGAGCATCGTGCCATCGGCGCGCGACACCAGCAGGATGCCCACCGCGAGGCCAAGGTTGCCCGCCAGCAACAGCCAGCGCGCGCCAAACCGGTCCATCGCCCGGCCGATCAGCGGATAGCTGATCGCGCTGATCACCGAAATCAGCCCGAGCACGCCCGAAACACCGGCACGCGGCCAGCCGAAATCCTGTGCGATCGGCACCAGGAACACGCCGATCGTGGCGGAAATCGCCGCAGTCATGCACAAGGTGTTGGCGATGGTGGCAGCGATGGCGACCTTGGCTGCCTGATGAGTGGGCGCGGAAGGCATGGTGCGCGGCGAGTCCCGGATAATGAGTGGCGCAGCTATCAGACCCCACGCTGGCGCGCTTGCCAAGCGTGCAGGCCAGTGCGCAACAACAAGGGCGTCAGCCATCAATTTGCTGGCACCGGCAAGCGCCGTTTTACAGGCACTTGGCCAACAAGCAGCCGCGCCGTGCAAAATTGCTTGCGCGCGCCGTCAAGACGGGGAACCCCTGCCCCGCTAGGCCGGGGCCGATGAGCGTGCCATCACCGAGCGGCCCTGCCGGGCAAGGCCCGGAAGAACGATGCCACGACACTGCCGATGCGCAAGGAGCCAAGCGACCTCATGCCCGATTCCGCCACCCGGATGCCCAGCCTGTTCATTCCCCACGGCGGCGGCCCCTGCTTTTTCATGGACTGGCGCGCGATGGGTGGGCCGGCCGATGCCTGGGACAAGACCGCGGCTTATCTCAAGGGCCTGATCGCCAGCCTGCCGGAAAAGCCCAAGGGCATCGTGGTGATCTCCGGGCATTGGGAGGAAGACGCGTTCACCGTCGCGTCTGCGCCTGCACCGGGCATGATCTATGATTACTATGGCTTTCCGCCGCACACCTATGAATTGAAGTTTCCCGCGCCCGGCGCACCTGCGCTTGCCGAGCGAATTGTCGCGCTGATCCAGGCCGAAGGGCTGCCGGCCCGCAGCGATGCCACGCGCGGGTTCGACCATGGCGTGTTCATCCCGTTCCTGCTGGTCACGCCCGAGGCCGATATTCCCGTGGTGCCGCTCTCGCTCAAGCGCGACCTCGATCCCGAGGAACACCTGCGCTGCGGCCGCGCGCTTTCGGCGCTGCGCGACGAAGGCGTGCTGATCGTGGGTTCGGGCATGAGCTTCCACAACATGCGCGCGTTCTTTTCGCCCGCCGCCACGCAGCCTTCGGCCACGTTCGATGCCTGGCTTACCCAGGCGATCGAAAGCCCGCCCGAGCAGCGCTGGCAGGCGCTGCGCCACTGGGCCAGCGCGCCCGCCGGCCGGCAAAGCCACCCGCGCGAAGAGCACCTCATCCCGCTGATGGTGGCGGCCGGCGCCGCTGCCGATGCGCCGGGCCGGCGCGACTTCACCGACACCGTGATGATGGCCGATATTTCTGCCTTCCGGTTCGGCTAGGATGCAAGCGGTCGATACCCTGGTCACCGGCGCGATGCTGGTGACGATGGATGCGCAGCGCCGCGTGATCCGCGATGGCGCGGTGGCCATGGCGCAGGGCCGCATCGTGGCGGTGGGGCCAAGCGCAGAGGTGGCCGCCATAGTTGCCCCGCGCGAAGTGATCGATGCGCGCGGGTTTGTCGCCACGCCCGGCTTCGTCAATGCCCACGTGCATCTGACCGAAACCCTGATCCGCAATTTCCTGCCCGAGGCGCTGCCGTTTGACGAAGGGCTGAACCAGTGGGTCATCCCGCTCTACCAGGGGCACAGCGCGGCAGAACAGGCGATTGCGGCGCAACTGGCCGTGCTGGCCATGCTCAAGACCGGCACGACCACGTTCCTCGAAGCCGGCACGCTGATCGCGTTCGAGGCCGTGGCCCGGGCGCTGGAGGGCACCGGCATTCGCGGGCGGATCGGCCGCTGGTGCATGGACCGGGCCTTTGCCCCTGGCGAGGATCAGGCCGCGCTGACCCAGGCCGCGTGTCAGGCATTCGCAGCCGACCTGGCGGCCTGGCCCGATGACGGGCGCCTGATTGCCGCCTGGCCGCTGCTGGTGGGGCACATGACCAACACTGCCGAACTGTGGCAGGCGGCAACCGCCATCGCGCGCGAGCAAAACCTGCGCATTTGCGCGCACATGGCGCCAGCGGCCGGTGACCCGGAATGGTATCTCGCCAACACCGGCATGCGCCCGGTGGAATGGCTGGCAGACCTGGGCGTGCTGGGCGATCACCTGTCGCTGGTGCACATGGTCCATGTCGATGAACGCGAAGTGGCGCTGCTCGCGCAAAGTGGCACGCATGTGGTCCATTGCCCGGAAGCCTCGCTCAAAGGTGGCTATCAGGCCACCACGCGCGGGCTGTTTCCCGAAATGGCTGCGGCCGGCGTCAACATCGCGATCGGCACCGATGGTGGCGATCGACACGATCTGATGCCCTCTGCCCGCCTGATGGCCGGCTTGTGGAAGGATGCGCGCGGCGACACCGCGCTGTTCCCGGCCGAAAGCGCGCTGGAAATGCTCACGGTCAACGGCGCACGCGCCATGGGCCTGGAAGGCCAGGTCGGCACGCTGGCCGTGGGCGCGCGGGCAGACCTGGTGCTGCACGATGCGCAGCGCCCCGAATGGGTGCCGCTGCACAACCCGGTGCAACAGCTGGTGTGGTCGGCCGACGGGCGCGGCGTGCACAGCGTTTGGGTCGATGGCCGCCGCGTGGTCGAGGCCGGGCGCTGCACCACCATCGACGAAGATCTCTTGCTGGCCCAGGCGCAGGATGCTGCGAAGGCCGTGATTTCCCGCTCGGGCCTGCCGCTGCGCATGGCCTGGCCGATCCTTTGAAAAAGGCAAAGCATTCCCATGGCCTATGAAACGATAACGGTACGCGATGTGACCCCGGCGATCGGCGGGGAAGTCTTTGGCCTCGATCTGACCCAGCCCCTGCCCGACGCGCAGGTGGCCGAGCTGAAAGCCGCCATGGCCGATCGGCTGGTGCTGTTCTTCCGCGATCAGCCGATTGCCCACGAAGACCATATCCGCCTGGCCAACTATTTCGGCGGCGTGCACATCGCGCCCAGTACCGCGCCGTGGCAGGTGCCCGGCCATCCCGAAGTGACGATCATCCACGCCGATGAAAACAGCACGTTCGTGGCCGGCGAAGACTGGCATTCCGACATGAGCTGCGACGAGGCGCCGCCGATGGGCTCGATCCTCTATCTCCACACCATGCCGCCGGTCGGTGGCGATACCGTGTTTTCCAACATGTATGCCGCCTATGATGCCCTGTCAGACCGGATGAAGGCCTATCTTTCGGGGCTGACCGCGGTGCATGATGCCGTGGTCGGCTTTGGCGGGATCACGCCCGAAGGCATGAAGCTGCCGCGTCACAGCCATCCGGTGATCCGCACCCACCCGGTTACCGGCAAGAAGTGCATCTATGTGAACCGTGGCTTCACCACCCATATCGAGGGCGTGCCCGCGATCGAGAGCCGCGCGATCCTGAACTACCTCTATGAACACGTGCAGCATCCGATGTTCCAGTGCCGGTTCCGCTGGCAGCCGCATTCGATCGCGTTCTGGGACAACCGCTGTGCGCAGCATTCGGCGATCTGGGACTATTTCCCGCAGGTGCGCTCGGGCTATCGCGTGCAGATCCTGGGCGAAAAGCCGGAATGAGCCGCGGCCACCACGCCTTCACCGCGCGTGAAGGCATGGTGGCGCTGGCCGTGTCGCTGGCGCTGTTCCTGGGCCAGGGCATCGTCTTTGCCGGCATGGGCCTGGCGCTGTTTGCCACGGGCCAGGCCCTGCACCTGGGGCCCGCCGCGCTGGGCGCAGCCTTTACCACGGTGATCATCGGGGCCAGCGCCGGGGCCACGCTGCCGGTCTGGCTGATCGCGCGGATCGGCGGGCGGCTGACGATGACCGGCGGCGCGCTGATCATGGCAGCCGGCCTCGCGCTGGCGGGCCTGGCCAACGGCCTTGCCCTGCTGCTGCCGGCCATGGCGCTGGTGGGCGCGGGTTTTTCCCTGCTCGCCAATACCCCGGCTTATGCGATGATCGCGGGCTGGTCGGGCCCGCGCACCAACCGCGTGCTGGGCCTCTATCTGATGATCGGCGCGCTCGGCAATGCCGCCGGGCCGGCGCTGGGCCAGGCACTGATTGCCGGTGGCCTGGGCTATTGGCGCGGCACCTGTGGCCTGGCGCTGGCCCTGGCGCTGCTGCTGCTTGCCGTGCTGCGCGATCCGCCGGCGCCTGCCTTGCCCGCTGCGCCACGCGCGGCTGGCTGGTGGCGCGCGTTGCTGGGCCTGCGCTTTGCCGTGCTCGCCAGTGCCATGGTCCTGTCGCAAGCCGTGATCATGACCGCGCTTAGCGTCGCTCCGGCGCATCTTTCCCCGGCGCTGGGGTGGAGCGCGGGCACCGTGGCGCGGGTGCTGGCGCTGCAGGGCCTGCTTGGCGCGCTGGGCACCGGCCTTGCCGGCTTTGCCCTGCGCCACGTGCGTGCGGCGCGCCTGCTGGCTCTGTCGCTTGTGGCCACGGCGCTGGGCATGGGCGCGCTGGCACAAGGCGGTGCGCTGATGGTCAACTGGGGCTTCGTGCCGCTGTTCGGCGTGGGCTCGGCGCTCGTCGCCATGGCCGTGACAGTGCTGCTGATGGAATGGTTCGGGCACGAAACCGGCACCGCCGGCCTCGCCCTGTGCTGGACGCTTGCCGGCTTGGCCGCGCTGGGGCCGGGCCTGGCTGGCGTACTGGCACAGTGGAGCGGCAGCTATGCCGGCGCGCTGTGGCTACTGGGGGCGTCATGCTTGCCGGTGGCAGTGGCGGCAGCGAGCCTGGCGTGAGAGGATATAAAACGCGCGCAGCGCTACAAGCGCATTTCACACGAAGCCACGAAGCCACCAAGATCACTACTTTTCTTCGTGCCTTCGTGGCTTCGTGTGCCAATTGTTGCTGCGCCTGTGTTCAGGAAATCAGCCGCGGCACCGCCATGCCGCGCACGTCAAAATGCGCCTCGGGATGTTCGGCCGCGCCATCGCGCGGGGCGGCGCGGTGCTGGACGACGCCGTTCTTGCCAAAGCCTTCGACCACCGGGCGCGTGCCCTTGCTCGACAGCCACAGGCGCAGCAGGTGGCGCTTGCGCTGCGGTTCGGGCCAATCCCAGAACGTGGTGCGGGCATGAAGGGCGGCATAGTTCGACAGCCACTGGATATCGCCGGGGCGGAAATCCATCTCGATCGCCATGCCGTCTTCATAGGTGATCTCGTCGAACAGGCGCAGCACCTCGATCTGGTCGGCCGTCAATTGCGGCACGCCGGGATATTCCTGCGCGGTAAGGATATAGAGCGAGCCGGCATACATGCTGAACACGCCATCCTGCAGGCTGACGATCGGCGAGGTATAGGTATCGGCCGGGGCTTCATGGTCCTGGCGGCGCCAGTCCCAGTGGAACGGCTCGAACAGCAGCGGCGCAAGGTCGGGGCGGCGGCGCAGGATCTCGTTGTAGATTTCCGCGCCCGAAACCAGGCACGAAAGCCCCCCTTCCCGCGCCCCGCGCAGGCACATCAGCGCGACGATATCGGAACTGTCAGAATGATAGACCAGCTTGTCGCGCACCTTGGACGACAGCGCGGTGGGATCGTCCATCGTCTTGTCTGACGTGGCATAGACATGGTCGATCAGGTCACCCATCTCGTTCTGGCGGATGGGATCACCCATGTGCAGGCCCAGGATGTAATAGATCGCGGCCGACAGCGCATCAGAATAGAGTTCGGCGCGCAGCCCGCGCACCAGCACGAAACCACGGCCGAAATCGACCTCTTCGCGCCATTCCTCGCAAGCCTGGGCGGTTTCCACCAGCGGATAATCCTGCGCCTGCACCGTGCGCAGATCGGGATCGTCGGCCATGAAGCGCGCACCCAGCGTTTCCAGTTCGGCGATCTGCGCAGCTGACAGTTCAAAGACCCAGTCCTGCCCCTGGCTCAGCCGGTCGCCACGCCAGGCGGCGCGGCTGGTGATGGGGGACAGCACGGGGGCGGAAGGCGTGATCACGGACAAGGCTTGGTTCCTTTGCAGCGGCGCGAAAGCATCTGACGGAAAGGCATGTGCCATCATGCACTGCGCCATGTCTTGACCTGGTGCGCAAGAGATTTGGACCGGCACCGCCCGCGCCTTCCGACATCATCGGCCCTTTGGGCACCTTGCATTGCAACATGGGGCTTGCTGCAACGCAGATCGGTCAACTATTCGTGCGTTGCCACGCAAGACCGCAGGGCGCTTGTCCACCGATGCTGGGGCACGACAACAAGGCCGGCCATAACGAAGGCCAGGTTCAGGGAGAACATACAGCCGGGAGGCTGCCTGAAAGCGATGAAAAGCATTTCTCGAGGGGGGAAACCCATGCGCCCGTCATCCGTCCTGCTCACTGCCACTGCATCGCTCCTGGCGCTTGCCGCCACCTCTGCCCGCGCTGCCGATGCGGCCAGCGCCCCTGCCGCCGAAACCGCGCCTGCGCCGGCCGCCGATCCGATGGTCGACGCCGATGGCAGCCCGCTCGGCACAATCGTGGTCAACGGCGAAAAGCGGGAAGTGAACCTGCAGACCGCACCGATCGCGATCAGCACCGTGTCGGCCGACGCGCTGCGCCAGCGCAACGCGACCGAGCTTGCCGATCTCAACGGCTTCGTTCCCGGCCTCACTGTGACCAAGAGCGAGGGCAATGAACGCGTCATCGCCATTCGCGGCGTCGGCTATGAAACCGCGCAGAACCCCAATTCGCAGCCAGGCGTCGCGTTTCATATCGACGGGGTCTATATCGCCCACGTCGTGGCGCTGAACCAGGATCTGCTCGATGTGGATCACGTGGAAGTGCTGCGCGGCCCGCAAGGCACGGTGTTCGGCCAGACGTCCACCGGCGGCGCGGTTAACGTGATCACGCGCAAGCCCGTGCTCGGCGAATACACCGGCGAAGCGCAGGTAAGCTACGGCAACTACAACTATGTGCGCGCCATGGGCACGTTGAACGTGCCGATTGCCGAAACGCTGGCCCTGCGCGGCACGGTGCAATACCTCCGCCACGATGGCTACGGCTATGCGGTCGGCGTGCCCGGCTATGCCCGGTATCCGCTCGACGATGCCAACAACATCGGCGGCCACGTCTCGCTGCTGTGGCAGCCCAGCCCCGATACCAGCGTGACGCTTTCGGCCCAGTCGTTCGATGCCAGCCACAATGCGGCGCTGCAAAAGTGCCTGCTGTGCAGCACCGATCCGGCCGCGGGCAGCACCACCTACATTGCCGATCCCAATGCCGATCCCCGCGTGGTCAGCCAGGATTTCGGCGGCAAGTACGTGACGAAAACGCGTATGGCCTATCTCTCGATCGCGCAGACGATCGATGACAAGGTCGTGCTCAAGTCGGTGACCGCCTACCAGTATCTCAACAAGAACCAGTCGGGTGACAACGACCGCTTCATCTATGCCAACTATCACGACAACATCGTCAAGTGGCAGGACATGAGCAGCACCTGGACGCAGGAAGTCTCCGCCTCGTCCACCCCCAACAAATCGCTCGAATGGGTCGTCGGCGGGTTCTACCTGCGCCAGCACGCGCTGCAGAACATCATGGAATATACCACGGGCGGCTTTTCCATCGATCCGGCCACCGGCCAGGCCGTGTCGTTCCAGACCGACAGCCCCTATCAGCACGCCTCGTGGGCCGGGTATGGCCAGGCGATCTTCCACGCCACCGACACGCTCGATCTGATCGCCGGCGCGCGCTACAGCTGGGACAAGATTTCGGCCCAGCCGGTGCAGTATTTCGCCACCGTGCCCGAACGCATCGCCACCAGCGATGCGCTGACCGGCAAGGTCAGCGTGCAGTACCAGGTCACGCCCACCAACATGCTCTATGTGACTGGCTCAAAGGGGTACAAGCCCAGCGGCGTCACCTTCGCGGGCAATTCGATCTTCGTAAAGAGCACCTACGCCAAGGAAACCGTGTGGGCGGCCGAAGTGGGTTCGAAGAACGAGTTCTTCGACAAGACCCTGCGCCTCAACGTGGCGGGCTATTACTACTGGTACAAGGATTTCCAGTTCACTGCCGAAGACCCGGTGCCCTTTGCCGGCGGCACGGCCAACATCCCGCGCGCGCAGACCTATGGCGTGGAGTTCGAAACGACCTGGGCGCCCACCAAGCAGCTGCGCTTTGACGGCACCCTGGCGCTGGCCGAAGGCAAGTTCCACGGCGACTATTACACGATCGACAAGCAGACTGCGCAGGATATCCGCGCCACGACCTATGCCGCGCTGGGTTATCCCGCCGGGTGGTATTACGATCCGCGCGTGATTGCCGCGGTGATCGCCGCGTCCACCAATACCAACGGCAAGAAAATCCCCAAGCTGCCGGGTGTGCAGGGCAGCTTTGCCGCAACCTATACCGCGCCTGTCGGCCCGGGCGAGCTGATGCTGCGCGGCGAAGTGGTCTATCGCGGCAAGTTCAACTCGCGCATCTTCAACGTGCCGCAGTTCGATACCGTGCCGTCCTACACCATCGGCAACCTGATGATCCAGTATCAGCCCGATGCCTCGCCCTTCACCTTCTCGGTCACGGGCACCAACATCACCGACAAGGCCGGGGTCAGCAACAAGTTTGCCGATCCTTATGGTTCTGGCACCACCAGCGTGGAATACATTCCGCCGCGCCAAGTGTTTGCCACGGTCGGCTACAAGTTCTAAGACGCGTCGTTTCCACCTTGCCGGCAGCGCGGTTCACATACCGCGCTGCCGTTTTTTTCGGCCTCATCGATCCCGGGCTAGCATTGGGTCGAAATCCCAAGTTCTCACCAAAGCACGCTGAACTGTTGGATCAATCCGGCGATTCGTCAGGTTTGCTCCATGCGCCGGAGATCGCGGATCAATGCCGGCTGCTTTGCTTCCACGGCCGTCCGGCGTCGATCTTTCCAAACCACGTCAGGCTGATGGAAAAACTCCCGAATGACGTCGTGGATGACGTGTGCCGTTGCGCTCTGCTTCCACCACCCCCCAACCCCCTCCTCTGAAGAGAAGGGAGCTTTTGTGCTCGGCGTTTACTTCGACAGGTCGGTGAAGAGGCTGGTGAAATAGACCACGCCCGGGGCGATGTTGGACAAGGGCACGCGTTCGTTGAGGCCGTGGGCGAATTCTTCGCTGTCCTTGATCAGCACCGGGCTGGCGCCATAGGCATCAATGCCGTTGACGCGATACCACATCGAGTCCGACGCGCCCGAGGCCTGGGCCGGGATCACGGCGATGCCGGGATAAGCCAAGTGAATGGCCTTGTTCGCCGCATTGACGAAATCGGTGCGCATCGGGCTGGCCGGCGACGGGGTGGAGCCTTCGGTCACGTCGCTGAACTTGACCACCGGCATATTGGCCACCTTGGCCAGTTCGGCCATGATGTCTTCGCGCTTGTGGCCGGGGAAGATGCGGCAGTTGATGTTGGCCGTGGCGCGCTGGGGCAGCGCGTTCAAGGCATGGCCGCCGTTGACCATGGTGGGCACGCAGGTGGTTTCGATGCGGCCGATGAATTCGGGCAAGCTGCGCAGCGTGGCGATGGCATCGGCATCGGTGGGATCGGCCGCGAACGCACGCATCGCACCGGCAACCTTGGGATCAGGCGTGATCTTGGCGGCGCTTTCGAAGAACGCCTTGGTCAGCGGGCTCTGTTCCGGGGTGAAGTGATAGGCGCCGATGTTGACCAGCGCCTGGCTGAGCTGGACAATCGCATTGTCCTTGCGCGGGGCGGAACTGTGGCCGCCGGGGTTGGTCACTTCCAGCTGGAAATCGGCATAGTTCTTTTCCGCGCCGTCCCAGGTCCAGGCCAGCGGCTTGCCGGTGTCTTCGGCCAGCATACCGCCGCCGCCATCGACGTTGATCACCAGGCCCGCCTGCCCCTTGAGCCGTTCGGCAATCAGGCGGCTGGTCTTCATCGTGGTTTCTTCATCGCCCGAAAAGGCGATGATGATCGTGCGCTTGGGCTTGTAGCCCTTGTGGCGCATCTCGATGAGCGTGGAGACCGCCAGCGCGGCGTTGAACTTCATGTCGAGCGCGCCGCGCCCGAACAGGTAACCGTTTTCGACCACCGGCACGAAGGGATCGCGCTGCCAGTCGGCGCGCTTGGCCTCCACCACGTCCATGTGGCCCGACAGCACCAGCGGCTTGAGCGAAGGATCGCTGCCCTTCCACGTGGCGATCAGGTAGGCGGTATCGTCAACCGGCACGATATCGATGTCGGACGGCGCCCAGCCGGCCTTGACCAGCGCATCGCGATAAAGTGCCGCCACCTTGGGCGTTTCGTTGCCCGGCCCCTGGACCGAGCGCATGGCGATGCTCTGCTTGGACAGCTCGAGAGTCTGGGCTTCGGCCTCGGCATGGGGATTGCCGGCGGCAAGCGCGGGCGTGCTGGCAAGCGTGGCAGCGGCCATGCTCAGGATGGCAGGCGAAACCAGGTGCAACGTCAGTTTCATGTGGGGGGCACTCCTTCTGGGCGCGGAACCTGATACCGATCGGTTTCGCACACAACCTTTTTTGCGATGCCAGATGTGCAAAACCCCGGCGCCCATGGGGCACCGGGGCTTGCACCTGCCGCAGCAGAGCGTGGATCAGCCGGTGACCTTGGACGTATCGAACGTGCCGAGACCGGGCTTGAAGCTCTTTTCATCGAGGAACTGGCGGGTGGCTTCCTTGCGGGCGGCCACGCCACCATAGCTGTGCAGCGCTTCCTGGGCGCGGATCAGATAGTCTTCGGCGTTTTCATAGGTCATGTCGATCATGCGACGCACGGCCCACTTGGTGGCGCGCAGGGCATGGCCGTCCTTCTTGAGCAGCGCCTCGGCAATCTCGGTCACGCGGGCCTTGAGCTGGGCATGGGGCACGGATTCGGTAACCAGACCCTGCGCCGCTGCCTGCGGACCGGTGAGGTTTTCACCCATCATGGCGTGATACAGCGCCTTGCGCAGCGGCATGAGATCAGCCGCCACCTTGGACGCGCCGCCACCCGGCAGGATGCCCCAGTTGATTTCCGAAAGGCCGAACTGCGCGTCGTCGGAAGCAACGGCAATATCGCACGCATAGAGCGGGCCATAGCCGCCGCCAAAGCACCACCCGTTGACCATGGCGATCGTGGGCTTTTCATACCAGCGCAGGCGGTTCCACCAGCGATAGGCTTCGCGCTGCGACTTGCGGATCGCCCACAGGCCCTGCGCTTCGGTTTCGCGGAAGTATTCCTTGAGGTCCATGCCGGCCGACCAGGCATCGCCCTCGCCCGACAGCACCAGCACGCCCACGTCTTCGCGGAATTCGAGTTCCTCAATCACCTTGAGCATCTGGCGGTTGAGCTTGGGGCTCATGCAGTTGCGCTTCTCCGGGCGATTGAAACGCACCCAGGCGATGCGGTTCTCGATCGTGACGGCAACGGTATCCTCTTCCGCGCGAACGGCCTGTTCGTCTGCCATGGTCTTGTCCTTTCTGGTTATGTCTCGAAAAATGTCAGGGATTAGATCGGGAAGTGTCCGGGCTGCGTTTCCATGGTGATCCAGCGCAGTTCGGTGAAGCTGTCGATGCCGGCCTTGCCGCCAAAGCGGCCGTAGCCCGAGGCGCCAACGCCGCCGAAGGGCATCTGCGCTTCATCGTGCACGGTCGGACCATTGACGTGGCAGATGCCCGAATGGATCTGGCGCGCCACGCGCAGGCCGCGCGCGGTATCGCGGGTGAAGACCGCGGCCGAGAGACCATATTCGCTGTCGTTGGCCAGTTCGATGGCATGGGCTTCATCGCGGGCATGGATCACGCCGACCACCGGGCCAAAGCTTTCATCGCGGAACAGCTTCATGTCCTGCGTGACGCCATCGACGACATGGGCGGGCATCAGCACATTGTGCGTGGTGTCACCACCGGCGAGCAGCGTGGCGCCATGATCGAGCGCGTCCTGCACCAGGCTTTGGCAGTGGGCCACGGTCTTGGCATCGACCACCGCGCCCAGCGGCGTCTTGCCCTCGCGCGGGTCACCCACGGCCAGGGTTTCGACCTTGGCCTTGAAACGCTTGGCAAATTCGGCAGCCACCCCCTCGACCACGATGATCCGCTCGGTGCTCATGCAGATCTGGCCCTGGTTCATGAACGCACCGAACGCAGCGGCCTTGACTGCTTCATCGAGGTCAGCGTCTTCCAGCACGATCAGCGGCGCCTTGCCGCCCAGTTCGAGCAGGCAGGGCTTGAGATGGCCGGCCGCGCGCGTGGCAATGATCTTGCCCACGGCGGTAGAGCCGGTGAAGTTGATGCGCTTGACCTGCGGCGCATCGATCAGCGCGCCGACCACGGCGCCGGCATCGGCCGGGGCATTGGTGACGACCTGGACCACGCCTTCGGGGAAGCCGGCCTCGGCAAACGCCTCGATGATCAGGGCATGGGTGCGCGGGCACTGTTCCGATGCCTTGAGGATCACGGCATTGCCACAGGCCAGCGGCACGGCGATGGCGCGCACGCCCAGGATGATCGGCGCGTTCCACGGGGCGATGCCCAGGATCGTGCCGACCGGTTCGCGCAGCGCCATGGCAAGGCAGCCGGGCTTGTCGGACGGGATCACTTCACCGGCGATCTGCGTGGTGAGAGCAGCCGCTTCGCGCACCATGCTGGCCGCCAGGCCCAGGTTGAACAGCGCCCAGCCCTTGGTCGCGCCGATTTCGCCCATCATCGCATCGACAAAGGCATCGGCGCGCGCCTCAAGCGCCGCGGCAGCCTTCATCAGCACGGCGCGGCGGGCATTGGGGCCCAGTGCGGCCCAGGCGGGAAAGGCAGCAGCAGCCTTGGCGGTGATCGCGGGAATATCGGCCGCCTGCATGGCCTGCGCCGAGGAGGCCACCGTACCATCAAGGGGATTGAGCCGTTCGAACTGCATCGTGAGTCTCCCAATTATGTTATGGTTTATAGCAATCATCCCGGAAGCCTGCAACACGGGACTGTCGCGCGCGGCCAAGGCGTGCCCGAAAGGGTAAGCCTGCACCCTGTCATTTCGCCTAGGCGAACGGGCTGAGCAGTTTGCAAATTGCGCATCGCCACCAATCGGTTGCAGATGATTCAATCAGGCTTTTCTGTTTATTTCCATTAATTTGATCAACAGCCATGGTTCCATGTGGGAAACAGCGTTTCCTGCAAGCGCATTGACAATTGCAAATCATGCAAGTGTATGCCAAATTTTCGCACTTGCGCTTTTGCGCTGCGGCAGACAAAAGGGACGGGCCTTTCAGGCATCCTCTCCCAAACTATCCAAGGGCCGCCCATCTGGTGCGGCCTTTTTTTTGTCTGGTTTTGCCGGGCAGATGGCCGCGCATTGTTCCTAGGATCAATGGCGCGCGGGCGGGGAAACGACCATCGTGGCGAGGCCGGGCCGGGGGGCATGTGGCAGCAAAGCCGCATGGTTCAGGCCCAAGCCGAAAAAGATAACGATCGCGGATGACGGCGCGGCAGAGCCCGATCATAAGGGCCGCCCGCCCTGGGACCGTCAGGAGAGGACAAAGCCAAGTGCACGCAAGAGTTGCAAAATCCCGTTCCGTTCTTTTGGCCTCGCTGGCCCCGACTGCGCTGGTTTCGGTCGCGCTGGGTTTGGCCATGCCGGGCGCAGCCTTGGCCGCCCAGGCGCCCGATCCCGCTGGCGAGGCAGCCGGTGATGGCGGCGCAACCATCGTGGTAACGGGTGAAGGCCTGGCGCAAAGCCCGGCGGCACCGGCTTATGATACCCAGACGATTTCTGCGGCGCAGCTTCAGGCCACGGCATCGGGGCGAATCGATGATGCGCTGCTCTCGGCCGCCGGGGTGCAACAGTTCCGCCGTTCGGATAGCCGCGCGTCCAATCCTTCGGCGCAGGGCATCACGCTGCGCGCGCTGGGCGGCAATGCCACCAGCCGCACGCTGGTGCTGCTCGATGGCGTGCCGATGGCCGACCCGTTCTTTGGCTATATCCCGATGAGCGCGATCGATCCCGAACGGCTGGCGAGCGTGCGCGTGCAGCGCGGCGGCGGATCGGGCGCGTTCGGCGCCGGTGCCGTGGCCGGCACCGTGGACATGACCAGCGCTGGGGCGCCGAGCCTGGGCCTGCTCAACGCGCAGGGCATGGTCGATGATCGCGGCGAGACCTCGCTTTCGGCTGCACTCGCCCCCACGCTGGGCCAGGGCTTTGCCGTTGTCACCGGCCGCTGGGACCGGGGCCAGGGATTCTGGACCACACCGGAAAGCCAGCGCGTGCCAGCGAGCGTGCGGGCGCGCTATGACAGCTGGTCAACCGGCGTGCGCGCCGTGGCGCCCTTGACGCCGGACGTGGAATTGCAGGCCCGCGTCGCCGCGTTCGAAGACAACCGCACGCTGCGCTTTGCCGGCGCCGACAATGGCATCAGCGGGCAGGATGCCAGCCTGCGCCTGGTTGGCCGCGGGGCGTGGCAGTTCGATGCGCTGGCCTATGTCCAGACGCGCGATTTCCATGCCGTCACTGTCAGTTCCACCAGCTTCAAGAAGACGCTGGACCAATATGCCACGCCGTCCACCGGCCTTGGCGGCAAGCTGGAACTGCGCCCGCCGGTGGGCGGCGGCCACGTGCTCAAGCTGGGCACCGACTGGCGCCGGGCCGAGGGCGAGACCAAGGAAAACGCGCTGTCTGCGGCAACCGGGCTGGTCACGGCGCGGCGCCGCGCCGGCGGACACACCGACGACGTCGGCTTTTTCATCGAGGACGACTGGACGCTGGGGCCGCTGGTGCTGACCGCCGGCGGGCGCGCCGATCGCTGGGCGATCACCCAGGGCCATTATGAAGAGCGCAACGCTGCCGGCACGCTGACCAGCACGTCGGCCGCCGATCCCACGGTTGCGCCGCGCAGCGGCTGGCAGGGCAGCTGGCGCGCCGGCGCGGTGCTCAACGCCGCATCGTGGGCGGCGCTGCGCGGCGCGGCCTATACCGGGCTGCGCCTGCCCACGCTCAACGAGCTGTACCGCTCGTTCACGCTGGCCGCCCCCAATGGCACGGGCGGCGTCTCGCTCACCACCACGCAGCGCAATCCCGCGTTGAAGAACGAACGCCTGCTGGGCTTTGAAGCAGGCATCGACCTGACCCCGGCCAAGGGCGTGACGCTGTCGGTCACCGCGTTCGACAACAAGGTGAAGGACGCGATCGCCAACGTGACGCTGTCATCCACCGGCAACACCACGGTGCGCCAGCGCCAGAACGTGGCGGCCGTGCACGCGCGGGGGCTGGAATTCGGCGCGGAGGTGACGGCCGGCACGGTTTCGTTCAACGGCAGCCTGGCGTGGACCGATGCCAAGGTGGAAGCGCCGGGGACCGCGCTCGATGGCATGCGCCCAGCGCAGACGCCGCGCCTTGCCGCCAGCGGCACGCTCGCCTGGCACCCTGCCCCGCGCTGGACCGGGGCGCTGACCTTGCGGCACGTGGGCCTGGCCTATGAAGACGATCTGCAGACCGCGCCGCTGCGCGCGGCCACGACGCTCGATGCCTTTGCCCAGGTGCCGCTGACCGGCTGGGCCAGCCTGGTGCTGCGCGGTGAAAACCTGTTCGACGCCACGATCGTGACGCGCAATTCGGGCGGCACGATTGATATCGGCACCCCGCGCACGCTGTGGGCCGGGCTGCGCATCGGCGTGCGGTAGCAGCGCTTTCAGGAACGGCCCTGCGACGGGCTCGGGGCGAACGGAATTCTGGACTATCAAACCGTTCGGGCTGAGCCTGTCGAAGCCCGGCTGCCACCCACCCGGCCTGCAATCGTATTCAATCCCGCGTCGGGCAGACACATGCGGGATTTGCGCCTACCGTCCCAGCTGCAGGCCAACCGCGCAATAGCGCGCGCGGGGCCTTGGGGGATGAGCTGTGGGGCACGCGTGTACCGATCTATCGACGGCCGATCTGCGCCATCCGCACCATTCTGACATTGTTTACAACTCTGCGCTTGTCGGCGGGGGCAAGGCTGGCTTACCCCTGGCAACGGGAGGTCGCAGCCGGCGCATGCCAGGCTGCGGCAACAAGCCGCTGGCCGGGGGCCGGGTGTCGCAAGGGGGCGGCGCCAGATCCGCGCGATACGGGGGCAGGAGCCAAGGAAGGCCGGGATAACCGGCCCGGTTGATGGTGCACCCGCGAGGGCGCAGCATGACAAGGCCCAAGCAGGTGGAGCAATAGCCATGAGCCTCGAAATCACGTCCAAGGTTGCCGAGATCGACGCCCACATCATCGATGTGCTGCGGCACCGCGTGGGCAAGGACGAACGGGCCGCCAAGCCGCACGACTGGTACACCGCCACCTGCCTGGCGCTGCGCGACGTGATCATCGACCGCTGGATGGAATCCACCCGCAAGACCTATGACCAAGGCGGCAAGCGGGTTTACTATCTCAGCCTGGAATTCCTCATCGGCCGGCTGCTGCGCGATGCGTTGTCGAACCTGGGGCTGACGCGCGAAATGGAAAAGGCGCTGGCCAGCCATGGCTTTGACCTGGCCGCGCTGGAAGAGCTGGAGCCCGATGCGGCGCTGGGCAACGGCGGCCTGGGCCGCTTGGCCGCCTGCTTCATGGAAAGCCTCGCCAGCCTGGATATTGCCGCCTACGGCTATGGCATCCGCTATGTGAACGGCATGTTCCGCCAGCGGATCGACGATGGCTGGCAGGTGGAACTGCCCGAAACCTGGCTGAGCCACGGCAACCCGTGGGAGTTCGATCGCCGCGAAAGCGCCTACATGATCGGCTTTGGCGGCGAGGTGATCGACAACGGCGATGGCGTCGAATGGCGCCCGCATGAAAAGGTCGAGGCTAGCGCCGTCGATACGCCGGTGGTTGGCTACAAGGGCAAGCGGGTGAACACCCTGCGCCTGTGGACCGCCAACCCGCTCGATCCCATCCGCCTCGACGCGTTCAACGCCGGCGACCATGCCGGCGCGCTGGCCGAACAGGTGCGCGCCGATGCCCTGGTGCGCGTGCTCTATCCGGCCGACAGCACGCCGGCCGGGCAGGAACTGCGCCTGCGCCAGGAATACTTCTTCACCTCGGCCTCCATCCAGGACATCGTGCGACGCCACGCGCAATACCATGGCGACGTGCGCACCCTGCCCGACAAGGCCGCGATCCAGCTCAACGACACGCACCCGAGCGTGGCCGTGGCCGAACTGATGCGTATCCTGGTGGATATGTACGGGCTGGAATTCAATGAAGCCTGGGAAGTGACCAAGGCCACGGTGGGTTATACCAACCACACCCTGCTGCCCGAAGCGCTGGAAAGCTGGCCGCTGCCGCTGTTCGAACGCCTGCTGCCGCGCCACATGCAGATCATCTATGCAATCAACAGCCGCGTGCTGCGCGAAGCGCGCAAGGCCGGGCTGGACGACCGCGCGATTGCCGCGATCAGCCTGATCGACGAGGGCGGCGAGCGGCGCGTGCGCATGGCCAACCTGGCCTTCGTGGGCGCCCATTCGATCAACGGGGTGGCGGCGCTGCATACCGAGCTGATGAAAAGCACGGTGTTTGCCGATCTCCACGCCCTCTATCCCACGCGCATCAACAACAAGACCAACGGCGTCACCCCGCGTCGCTGGTTGCAGCAGTGCAATCCGCGGCTGGTGGGCGTGATCAAGGACGCGATCGGCGATGGGTTCCTGGATGATGCCGAAAAGCTGTCTGATCTCAACGCCATGGCCGATGATGCGCAGCTGGGCGAGCGCATTGCCGAGGTCAAGCGCGCCAACAAGGTGGCGCTGGCCGGCCATATCAAGCAGCTGACCGGCGTCCGGCTCGATCCCGATGCCCTGTTCGACGTGCAGATCAAGCGCATCCACGAATACAAGCGCCAGCTGCTCAACCTGATCGAGACCGTGGCGCTCTATGACCAAATTCGCAGCCACCCGGAACGCGACTGGACGCCGCGCGTAAAGATCTTCGGGGGCAAGGCGGCGTCGAGCTATCACAACGCCAAGCTGGTCATCAAACTGGCCAATGACATTGCCCGCCGCGTCAACTCCGATCCTTCGGTCGGGGGACTGCTCAAGGTGGTGTTCGTGCCCAACTACAATGTCACCCTGGCCGAACGCATCATCCCTGCCGCCGATCTGTCGGAACAGATTTCCACCGCCGGGATGGAAGCATCGGGCACCGGCAACATGAAGTTCGCGCTCAATGGCGCGCTGACGATCGGCACGCTCGATGGCGCAAACATCGAGATCAAGGACCGCGTGGGTGACGACAACATCGTGATCTTCGGCAAGACCGCCGAGGAAGTGGCCGCGATCCGCGCCGATGGGTATAACCCACGCGCCGTGATCGAAGGCAGCCGGGAATTGCAGCAGGCCATCTCGGCCATTGCCAGCGGCGTGTTCTCGCCCGACGATCCGCACCGCTATGCCGGGCTGATGGGCGGGCTCTATGACAGCGACTGGTTCCTGGTCGCGGCCGATTTCGACGCCTATCACGCGGCGCAGCGCGGGGTCGACGCGCGCTGGGCCAACCAAGCGGCCTGGCGCGCCAGCGCCATCCGCAACATCGCCAACGTGGGCTGGTTCTCGTCCGATCGCACGATCGGCGAATATGCCCGCGACATCTGGGGAGTGTGACATCCTGAGCCTGCACCCTCCGGCCGAGGCGATTACGGCGCTGCTTGACGGCACCCATGCCGATCCGTTTTCGCTGCTGGGGGTGCATCCCGGCCCGCAAGGTGCCTTTGCCCGCGCCATCTTGCCCGGTGCCGAACGGGCAGAAGCGTTTGCCCTCGATGGCACGCCGCTGGGCGTTCTCAAGCGCGTCGATCCACGCGGCCTGTTCGAAGGGCCGGTGGCCGGGCCGCGCCAGCCGGTGCGCTATACCTGCCAGGCCGGGCAGCATCGCTGGCAGGTGACCGACCCCTATTCGTTCGGGCCGGTGCTGGGGCCGGTGGACGATTTCCTGATCGGCCAGGGCACCCACCACCGCCTGTTCGACAAGCTGGGCGCCCACGTGATCGACCACGAGGGCGCGCGCGGCGTGCACTTTGCCGTCTGGGCACCCAATGCCCGGCTGGTGAGCGTGGTGGGCGATTTCAACGATTGGGACGGCGCCCGCCACCCGATGCGGCGGCGCACCGACACCGGCATCTGGGAACTGTTCCTGCCGGACATCGGCGGCGGGCGGCCCTACAAGTATCGCATCGTGGCAAGCGATGGCACGGTGCAGCCCTACAAGGCCGATCCCTATGCCCTGGCGGCCGAATTGCGGCCACACACTGCCTCGATCACACTTGATGCCCCGCCCCACGCCTGGGGCGACGCTGAACACCGCGCGTTCTGGGAGAAGGCCGATCCGCGCCGCCAGCCGATCTCGATCTACGAGGTCCATGCCGGATCGTGGCGCAAGCCCGGCGACGGGCGCGAGTTCTACAGCTGGGACGAACTGGCCGATCGCCTGATCCCCTATGCCGTCGACATGGGCTTTACCCATATCGAGTTCCTGCCGGTGTCAGAGCATCCCTATGACCCGAGCTGGGGCTACCAGACCACTGGGCTCTATGCCCCGTCGGCCCGGTTCGGCGAGCCGATGGGCTTTGCCCGCTTTGTCGACGGCGCCCACCGTGCCGGGCTGGGCGTGCTGATCGATTGGGTGCCGGCGCATTTCCCCACCGACGCCCATGGCCTGGCGCGGTTCGACGGCACTGCGCTTTATGAGCATGAAGACCCGCGCCAAGGGTTCCACCCCGATTGGAACACCGCGATCTACAATTTCGGCCGGCGCGAGGTGCGCGATTTCCTGATCAACAACGCGCTGTTCTGGGCCGAACGCTATCACGTCGATGGGCTGCGCGTGGATGCGGTCGCCTCGATGCTGTACCGCGACTATTCGCGCAAGAGCGGCGAGTGGATTCCCAATGCCCAGGGCGGGCGCGAGAACTGGGAAGCGGTCGATTTCCTGCGGGCGATGAACCAGGCGGTCTATGGCACCTGCCCCGGCGTGATGACCATGGCCGAGGAATCGACCAGCTGGCCCGGCGTGACCCAGCCGGCGCTGGACGAGGGCGAGCGGCCCAGCAGCCTGGGCTTCGGCTTCAAGTGGAACATGGGCTTCATGAACGATACCCTGCGCTACATGGCGCGGGACCCGGTGCACCGCCGCTATCACCACAACGAGATCACGTTCGGGCTGGTCTATGCCTTCACCGAAAACTTCGTGCTGCCGATCAGCCATGACGAAGTGGTGCATGGCAAGGGCAGTCTGCTGGGCAAGATGGCCGGCGATGATTGGCAGAAGTTTGCCAACCTGCGCGCCTATTACGGGCTGATGTGGGGCTATCCCGGCAAGAAGCTGCTGTTCATGGGCCAGGAATTTGCCCAGCGCCGCGAATGGAGCGAGGCACGCGAACTCGATTGGGACATGCTCGACCATGCCCCGCACGCGGGGATGCAGGCTTGGGTGCGCGACCTCAATCGCGCCTATGCCGCCCTGCCCGCGCTGCACGCGCGCGATTGCGAGGGCGAAGGGTTCGAATGGCTGGTGGTGGACGATGCGCTGGCCAGCGTCTTTGCCTGGGTGCGCCGCGCGCCCGGCCACGCCCCGGTGGTGGTGGTGTGCAACATGACGCCCGCCCTGCACGACCATTACCGCCTGCCCCTGCCGCAAGACGGGGTGTGGCGCGAGGTGCTCAACTCTGACGCGGCGCACTATGGTGGCAGCGGCCAGGGCAATGCCGGAAAGATCGTGGCGGAAGACGGGGCGGCGTTTGTCATCCTGCCGCCGCTTTCAACGATGATGTTCGAATATCAGATCAAGGCCGAATGAACGGCCAGGAGGAACGGATGCGCAAAACCTATGGGCAACCCTTGGCCCGCGACGCCATGGCCTATGTCCTCGCTGGCGGACGCGGCAGCCGGTTGAAGGAACTGACCGACAACCGTGCCAAGCCGGCCGTCTATTTCGGCGGGGTCAGCCGGATCATCGACTTTGCCCTGTCGAACGCGATCAATTCGGGCATCCGCCGCATTGGCGTTGCCACGCAATACAAGGCGCACTCGCTGATCCGGCACATGAACCGCGCTTGGAACTTCATGCGCCCGGAACGCAACGAAAGCTTCGACATCCTGCCCGCCTCGCAGCGCATTTCCGAGCTGCTGTGGTATGAAGGCACGGCCGACGCGGTCTATCAGAACATCGACATCATCCAGGCCCATGCGCCCAAGCACATGGTGATCCTGGCGGGTGACCACATCTACAAGATGGACTACGAATTGATGCTGCAGCAGCACGTCAATTCGGGGGCTGACGTCACCGTGGGCTGCCTGGTGGTGCCCAAGGCCGAGGCGACCGGCTTTGGCGTGATGGGCGTAGACGAAGACAGCGTGATCACCAGCTTTGTCGAAAAGCCGGCCGATCCGCCGACCATCCCGGGCGACCCGGACCATGCCCTGGCATCGATGGGCATCTATGTCTTTGAAACCGAATTCCTGTTCGACCAGCTGCGCCGCGATGCGGCAACGCCGGGATCGAACCGCGATTTCGGCGGCGACATCATCCCCTACATCGTCAAGCACGGCAAGGCGGTGGCCCACCGTTTCAGCAACAGCTGCATCCGCGCGGCCGACGAGATCGAGGAATACTGGCGCGACGTGGGCACGCTCGATGCCTATTTCGAGGCCAACCTCGACCTCACCGACACGGTGCCCAAGCTCAACATGTACGATCGTGAGTGGCCGATCTGGACCGACCAGATCATCGCCGCCCCCGCCAAGTTCGTGCATGACGAGGAAGGCCGGCGCGGCATGGCGATTTCCTCGCTGATCAGCCAGGACTGCATCGTTTCGGGCGCGCTGGCCAAGCGCAGCCTGCTGTTCACCGGCGTGAAGATGGGCTCTTTCTCCAGCGTGGAGGAAGGCGTGATCCTGCCCTATTGCAACATCGGCCGGGGCGCCCAGCTCAAGCGGGTGATCCTGGATTCTGGCGTGCGCATTCCCGAAGGGCTGGTCGTGGGCGAAGATCCCGAACTGGACGCGCGGCGGTTTCGCCGCACCGACAACGGCGTCTGCCTCATCACCAAGGCGATGATCGAAAAGCTGGTTTAGCGCCAACTGCTGGTTCAAAGCCAAGAAAACAGCCTGTCGTCGCCCCGGACTTGATCCGGGGCCCCGCTTGTTCCGCCCGAGGCTGCAAGCTGGACCGCGGATCGAGTCCGGGGTGACGAAGGACGGGACCAAAGATGCCTCAGGACCGGCTGGTTGGCCGGGGAGACTGGAATGACCTTGCGCGTTCTTTCCATCGCTTCTGAAGCGGTGCCACTGATCAAGACCGGGGGGCTGGCCGATGTGGCGGGCGCCCTGCCCGATGCCGTGGCGCCGCATGGCGTGGCGATGACCACGATCCTGCCGGGCTATCCTGCCGTGACCAAGGCGCTGGGCAAGACCAAGCCGATCCACCAGTGGGACAGCCTGCTGGGCGAGCCGGCCCGGCTCTTGGCGGGCAAGCTGGGCAGCCATCCCCTGCTGGTGGTCGACAGTCCCAACCTGTTTGCCCGCGAGGGCGGCCCCTATGCCGATCTGGCCGGGCGGGACTGGGGCGACAACTGGCGCCGCTTTGCCGCGTTTGGCCGGGCGGCGGCCGATGTGGCGGGCGGCGCAGTGAAGGGCCTAGCCTTCGATGTGGCCCATGCCCATGATTGGCAGGCGGCGATGGCACCGGCCTATATGCGCTTTGCCCCGGCCGGCACGCCGATCCCCTCGGTCATGACCATCCACAACATGGCGTTCCAGGGCTATTACGGCGCCGATATCTTTGCCCTGCTGGAACTGCCCTCGTGGGCCTGGGCGATCGACGGCGTGGAATACCACGGCGGCGTGGGCTTCCTCAAAGCCGGGCTGGAAAGCGCCAGCGCGATCACCACGGTCAGCCCGACCTATGCCCGCGAGATCCGCGACCCCGCCTTTGGCATGGGGCTGGAAGGCCTGATCGCGGCCAAGGCCGATCGCGTGCGCGGCATCGTCAACGGCATCGATCCGGCGGTGTGGAGCCCGGACGCCGACAAGCACCTGCTGCAGACCTATTCCTGGCGCTCGCTGCCGCGGCGCACGGCCAACAAGCGCGCGCTGGAGCGCGAGTTCCATCTGGAACAGAGCGATGGGCCGCTGTTCGTGTGCATTACCCGGCTGACTTGGCAGAAGGGCATCGACGTGCTGCTCGAGGTGATCGACCACCTCGTGGGCCTGGGCGGGCGGCTGGCGCTGCTCGGCGCGGGCGATCCGGCGATGGAGGCCGGCCTGCACGCTGCCGCCGCGCGCCATCCCGGGCGCGTGGCCTTGCGCATCGGCTATGACGAGGCGCTGTCGCACCGCATGCAGGGCGGTGGCGATGCCATCTTGGTGCCCAGCCGGTTCGAACCCTGCGGCCTCACCCAGCTCTATGGCCTGGCCTATGGCTGCGTGCCGGTGGTGGCGCATACCGGAGGCTTGGCCGATACGGTGGTCGATGCCAACCTGGCTGCCATCAATGGCCAGGCGGCCACCGGAGTGACATTCCACGGTGTCACCTATCCTTCTTTCGCAGATGCGATAACGCGCACGATTGCCCTCTATGGGCAGCGCGATGTCTGGACGCAGATGCAGCGAACAGGCATGAAGACGGACTTTTCATGGAAGCGCAGCGGGCACGCCTATGCCGCGCTCTATCGCCAACTTGCGGGGGCAGAATGACGATCACCACCCACCAGACCACGCCCTATGCCGGGCAGAAGCCGGGCACATCGGGCCTGCGCAAGAAAGTGCGCGTGTTTGCCCAGCCGAACTACGCCGAAAACTTCATCCAGGCGGTGTTCGACGTGGTGGAGCGCGCGCCCGGCAGCATCCTGGTGATCGGCGGCGATGGGCGCTATCACAACCGCACGGTGATCCAGCAGGCGATCCGCATGGCCGCGGCCAACGGCTATGGCCAGGTGCTGGTCGGCCAGGGCGGCATCCTGTCCACCCCGGCTGCAAGCAACGTGATCCGCCGCTACAAGGCGAGCGGCGGCCTGATCCTTTCGGCCAGCCACAATCCCGGCGGGCCGGACGAGGATTTCGGCATCAAGTACAACATCGCCAATGGTGGCCCCGCGCCCGAAGGCGTGACCGAGGCGATCTATGCCCGCACGCAGACGATCGACCGCTGGCTGGCAGTGGGCGCCGATGACATCGACCTTGATACCTGCGGCAGCGTGGACGTGGGCGGGTGCCAGGTTTCGGTGATCGATCCGGTGGCAGACTATGCCGACCTGATGGAAACGCTGTTCGACTTTGCCGCGATCCGCGCCGCCGTGGCCGATGGCCTGACCATGGCATTCGACGCCATGCATGCCGTGACCGGTCCCTATGCCACGGAAATCCTGGAAAAGCGGCTGGGCTTTGCGCCCGGCACGGTGCGCCACGGCGTGCCGCTGGAAGATTTCGGCGGGCATCACCCCGATCCCAACATGGTCCATGCCAAGGCGTTGTTCGATACGATGTTCGGCGCCGATGCGCCCGATTTCGGCGCCGCATCGGATGGCGACGGCGATCGCAACCTGATCGTCGGCAAGGGGCGTTTCATCACCCCGTCAGACAGCCTGGCCATGCTGGCTGCCAATGCCCACCTCGCGCCCGGCTATGCCCGCGGCCTTGCCGGTATTGCCCGCTCGATGCCGACCAGCGCGGCGGCCGATCGCGTGGCCGAGGCGCTGGGCATCCCCTCCTACGAAACCCCAACCGGCTGGAAGTTCTTCGGCAACCTGCTCGACGCCGGCATGGCGACGATCTGTGGCGAGGAAAGCGCCGGCACCGGATCGGACCACGTGCGCGAGAAGGACGGCCTCTGGGCCGTGCTGCTGTGGCTCAACATCCTGTCCGTGCGCAAGATCAGCGTGGACGAACTGGCGCGCGAGCACTGGGCCAAATACGGCCGCAACTATTACGCGCGGCACGATTATGAAGGGCTGCCCACCGAGCAGGCCGATGCCCTGATGGCGGCGCTGAACGGCAAGCTGGCCAGCCTGCCGGGGCAAGCCTTTGGCCCGCTGACTGTCGCTACGGCAGACAGCTTTTCCTATCTCGATCCGGTCGATGGCAGCACCAGCGCCAACCAAGGCCTGCGCGTGCTGTTCGAAGGTGGATCGCGCATCGTCTTCCGCCTGTCGGGCACCGGCACCGAAGGCGCCACGCTGCGGGTCTATCTCGAACGCTATGAGCCGGCAGACGGCTATCTCGACCGCGAAACCAGCGACATGCTAGCCGACCTGATCACCGCGGCCGATGCCGTGGCGGGCATCGTGGCCCATACCGGCCGCACCGCGCCCGACGTGATCACCTGATGGCCCATGGCGCGCACCCTGTCCCTGCCGGCACGGCCTGGCGGGTGCGCGCGCCGCTGGCCGATGCGGTGTGGCTGTGCCTGTTCGATGCGCGCGGCACCGAAACCCGCCACGCCATGGCGCGCGAGGGTGACGACTGGACGCTGACTCTGCCGGGCGACCACGCCGGCGCGCGCTATGGCTATCGCGCCGATGGGGCATGGGCGCCCGAACGCGGGCTGTGGTTCGATCCGGCCAAGCTGCTGGTCGATCCCCATGCCGTCGAACTGGACCAGCGCTTTGCCTATGACCCTGCCCTGTCCACCTTTGGCGCGGATACCGCCACGCTGGTGCCAAAGGCGATCGTAACCGGGGGCCTGCCCACCGTGCCCCCTGCCCCGCCGCTGTTTGCGACGGGTGGGCTGGTTTACGAAGTGAACGTGCGCGCCTTTACCATGCTGCATCACGACGTGCCGCAGCATCTGCGCGGCACGGTTGCGGCGCTCGCCCATCCCGCCGTGCTGGCGCACCTCGCCAAGCTGCGCGTCAAGGCGGTGGAACTGATGCCGATCGTGGCCTGGATCGACGAGCGCCACCTGCCCCCATTGGGCCTGCGCAATGCCTGGGGCTATAATCCGGTGGCATTCATGGCGCTGGACCCTGGACTGTGCCCGGGCGGGATGCGTGAGTTGCGCGAGACTGTCGCGGCCCTGCGCGCGGCGGGGATCGGCACGATCCTTGACCTGGTATTCAACCACACGGGCGAAAGCGACGTGGCCGGGCCGATCGTCAGCCTGCGCGGGCTGGACAACGCCGCCTATGCCCATGCTGCCGACAACAGCCTGATCAACGACACGGGCTGTGGCAACACGCTCGATTTCGCGCAGCCCCACGTCCGCCAGTTGACGATTGCGGCACTGCGCCATTTCGTGGCGCACGCCGGAGTCGATGGCTTCCGCTTCGACCTGGCGCCGGTCATGGCGCGCGGGCCCGGCTTTGCCGCCGATGCACCGATCTTTGCCGAAATCGCCGCCGATCCGCTGCTGGCAGACCGCGTGCTGATTGCCGAACCGTGGGACATCGGCCCGGGCGGCTATCAACTGGGCCAGTTTCCGGCCACCTGGTTGGAGTGGAACGACCGCTATCGCGATGACGTGCGGCGGTTCTGGCGCGGCGATGGCACGCTGGGCCAGCTTGCCACGCGCCTCGCCGGCTCGGCCGATGTGTTCGGACCATGCGACAACGCACCGTGCCGCAGCGTCAATTTCTTGGCGGCGCACGATGGCTTTACCCTGGCCGATTGCGTCGCTTACGCTGCCAAGCACAACCACGCCAATGGCGAGAACAACCGCGATGGCCACGACGAGAACTATTCGTGGAACAACGGCGTCGAAGGGCCGAGCGACGATCCCGCCGTGCTGGCGCGGCGCAGCGCGGCCCTGCGCGCCCTGCTCGGCACGCTGTTTGCCTCAACCGGCACGATCATGCTGACCGCCGGCGACGAATTCGGCCGCAGCCAGCAAGGCAACAACAACGCCTATTCCCAGGACAATCCGCTATCCTGGATCGACTGGCAGGCGCGCGATCGCGAGCTTGAGGATTTCGTGGCGCAGCTTGCCGCGGCAAGAGCCGGCGACATGGCGCATTTCCCCAAGAATGGCCAATGGCTGGCGCTCGACGGCGCCGCGATGGATGGCGCGCGATGGGAAGACCCCGCAACGCCCGGCGTGGCATGGCATGCGCCGGAGCATGCCCGGCCCGGTTTCCGGGTGAGCCGGGCCGATGGGGTCGTGCTGGGCTGACGGGCCCTTCGACAGGCTCAGGGCGAACGGATCATAGAAATTCTTACAAGGTCCGTTCGGGATGAGCTTGTCGAAGCCCCATCACAACCGCAGCATCACGCCCCCAGGCGGCGCAGGGCCGGATCGACGAAGCGGCGCGGCGCGGGCACGTAGGTGGCCTGGCCATCGTCGAGCGAGAGCGCACGCGGCAGCAGGCGGTTGAGCAGCAGGCGGCCAAACGCCCATTCGCCCAGGCCCGATTGCGCGTTGATGTGCCCGGCGGCACCGGCATCGGCAAAACGGGCGCCCCACCGCTGCGCCAGGCGGCGCGTGGCCCCAGGCGTGGCATAGCGGTCATCGCGGCTGCCCACGACGATCGCCGGGAATGGCAGTTCGGTTTCAGGCACCGGGGCAAAGCGCGTCAGGCGGCGGTCCTTGACGCCGTCTTCCACGTCTGGCGGCGCGACCAGCAGGGCGCCGATCACCGGCATCTGGCGCGGGCCATTGGCCAGGCGTTCGTATTCCGCCCACCAGGCCACCGCCAGGCAGCCCAGGCTGTGTGCCACCAGCACGACGGGGCGACCGGCCCCTTCGTGGGCACGCTGGATCGCCAGGGCCAGCTTGTTGACCCAGGTATTGCGGTGCGGATCGTTCCACAGCCCGAGGTCAACCCGGTGGCAATCGGGAAGTGTCTGTTCCCAAATGGTTTGCCAGTGGTCAGGGCCGGAATTGTCCAGCCCCGGCACGGTCAGGATGATCGGATCGGCAGTGCGGCTAAAGGCATGTTCATGGGCCATACAAGTTCTCCCACCAAGGAAGCGGCCGGTCGACTCGGTTTACGTCCCGACATGAACAAGAGATAACTCAATCTTCACGATAGACAATAACCTGGCGATGAAGCGACAGCGGTTTGCGCCCGGTGGCAAACGGCGGGAAGCCGGTTGCATTTTCCCGCCATTTGCGACAGGCCCATGGGCCGGTGCAAGGGGGGCCTTGGCGCCGCCACGAAAGGGATCACGAGCGTTTCCGGCATGACAGCACCAGCGATTCCCGATGCGCCGCGCAAGCGCCTGCTGGCCTCGATCCACGATGTCAGCCCGCGTTTCGAACGGCAGGTCGATGCCCTGGCAGAGCGCCTTTCCGGCCATCTCGGCACGGGCAAGTTCGCCATGCTGGTGATCCCCGATCACTGGCGCGGCGCGCCGCTGGCCGGCAATGCCGCGTTCCAGGCGCGGCTGCGGCAATGGGCCGACCTGGGCATCGAGATGTTCCTGCACGGCTGGTGCCATAAGGACGAAACCCCGGCCGAGCAGGGCCTGGCCGGTTTCAAGGGCAAGCACATGACCGCCGGCGAGGGCGAATTCCTCAACCTGCCCCATGCCGAGGCGCTGGCCCGCATGGCGCAGGGCAAGGCCCTGGTAGAAGATATCCTGGGGCGCCCGGTGACCGGCTTCATCGCCCCGGCCTGGCTCTATGGCCCCGGCGCGCACCAGGCCATGGCCGAGCTCGGCTTTGCCCTGGCCGAAGACCACATGAAGGTGTGGCGCCCGCAAAGCGGCGAAGTGCTGGCCAAAGGCCCGGTGATCACCTGGGCCAGCCGCAGCAAGGCGCGCATCCGCTCGTCGCTGTGGTTTTCCGCCCTGGCGCGCCAGGCGCTGCCACTGACGCGCACGGTGCGCGTGGCGGTGCATCCCGGCGATACCACGGTGCCTGCCCTGCTGCGCTCGATCGATGCCACGCTGGCGCGCTTTGCCAAGAGCCACGAGCCGGCACGCTATGCCAGCCTGACCGGCCCGACGAGCCTGTTTTGACCGCGACCACGCAAAGACCTTTGCGCGTTCTGACATTCCTGCACAGCTTCGAGCCGGGCGGGGTGGAGCGCGTGGCCCTGCGCCTGCACCGTGCCTGGCTGGCGCAGGGCATCGATGCGCGCCTGGTGCTGGGACGGACGCAGGGCGCGATGCGCGGCGAATGGCCGGGGCTTGAGGCCGATGTGTTCGACAGCCATGGCGTGCCCACCGCGGCGTGGGAAACGCTGTGGATGATGCTGCGCCTGCCGGGCGCAATCCGCCGCCACCGCCCCGACGTGCTGTTCTGCGCGGGCAATTCCTATACCGTGGTGGCCGTGACCATGCGGCTGCTGCTGGGCAAGCGCTGCCCGCCGATCCTGGCCAAGATCAGCAACGATCTGGCGCGGGCCGATCTGCCCGCACCGGCCCGGCCGTTCTATCGCCTGTGGCTCAAGATCCAGGGCCGCATGCTCGATCGCCTGGTGGGCATGGCCGCGCCGATGCGCGCCGAACTGGAAACGCTGATGCGCGCGCCGCCCGAACGCGTGGCGATCATCGATGACCCCGCGCTGGACGAGGCGCAGATCGCCCACCTCGAAGCCCTGCCCCGCCCGCCGCGCGATGCGGCCGGTGCGGCCGGCGGGCGCCGCTTCCTGGCGATCGGCCGGCTGGCAGCGCAAAAGAACTTTCCGCTGCTGCTGCGCGCCTTTGCCCAGATCGCGCGGGGCGATGACCGCTTGACAATCCTGGGCGAAGGATCGGCGCGCAAGAGCCTGGAAGCGCTGGCGCGCAGCCTGGGCATTGCCGCGCGGGTTGACCTGCCCGGCCATGTCAATCCGGTGTCTGCCGCGCTGCTTGGCGCCGATGCGCTGGTCATGTCTTCCGACTACGAAGGCGTGCCCGCCGTGGTGCCCGAAGCACTGGCCGCCGGGCTGCCGGTGGTGGCCACCGATTGCAGCGTGAGCATGGGCGATCTCTTGGGCCAGGGCCGCTTTGGCCTGCTGGTGCCGGTGCGCGATGTGGCGGCCCTGGCTGCGGCGATGGATCGCATCACCAGCCTGCCATTCGATTCGGCCGCCGCCCGCGCCCAGGCGCGCCGTTTTACTGTGGAAATTGCCGCCCAAAGCTATGTCGTTGAAATGCAGCGACTGGCCCATGGCTGATCACCCGCTGCCCGGCACGGGCGAACCCGTCGCGCACGCCAACCCGCAGAAAGCGGATAGCGCGGCGGCCATGTTCGCTGTAACGCCGCGCCCGGGCCTGAACGAGACACGATGACGACACCCGCGATTCCCGAGACCGCTCCCCAAGCCAGCGGCCTGCGCAAATGGAGCGCCTATCTGGGCCCCGCCGTTTCGGTGGCGATCCTGTGCGCCGTGCTGTGGCAGCTGCGCCAGCTCAACTGGCTGATGGTGGTATCGATCATCCCGCGCTCGCCACTGATCTGGCTGGTGCTGGCCGCCAGCTATTTCGCCGGGCCGGTGGCCGACTGGGTGATCTTCCGCAAGCTGTGGGGCATTCCCTTTTCGGGCCTGGCGCCCCTGCTCAAGAAGCTGGTCGGCAACGAGCTGCTGCTGGGCTATGTCGGCGAAGTCTATTTCTATGACTGGGCGCGCCGCCATGTGAAGATGGAGGGCTCGCCGTTTGGCGCCGTCAAGGACGTGGCGATCCTTTCGGCGCTGGCCGGCAACATCATCACGATTCTGATGATGGGCATCACCTGGTATGTCAGCGGGCGGGTCGATTTTGGCCAGAACACCTGGCTGATCGTCTCGGCGATCGGCTTTGCACTTGCCACGTCGCTGGTCATCACGTTCCTGCGCAAGGGCATTTTCAGCCTTTCGGGCCAGGCGCTGTGGTTCGTGTTCCTGATCCACTGCCTGCGCATTGCCGCGGGCATGGGCTTTACCGCGCTGTCGTGGCACCTGATCCTGCCCGAGGTGTCGATCGGCACCTGGATTCTCTTTTCCACTATCCGCCTTTTGGTGGCTCGCCTTCCCTTCATCCCCAACAAGGATATCGCGTTTGCCGGCATCACGCCGCTGATCGTGGGGCGGGGAGTTCAGACTGATGTCATGATCGCGATGATATCGATGCTGATCGTAGCCACACACGTGATCCTGTTCATCGGCCTGATGCTGCTGGATCTCGTGCAGAAGGAGAAGAACGCGTGAAGAAGCTGGCCCTGCTGGCACCTGTCGCAGTCATTCCCGCCGCCCTGATGCTGGGGGGCGCCGGCCCGCTGCCGCCATCCACCCCCGATCTCGGCAAGGCCGAAGGCCAGTGCCGCCCTGGCGAGCATGGCCCCTCGTTCATGGTCGATATCCTGGGCCTCAAGGATCACACCGGCAAGCTCAAGCTGGAAGTCTATCCGGCCAACGACGCCGATTTCCTGGCCGATGACAACGTGCTGGTGGGCGCGGGCAAGACTTTCCGCCGCGTGGAAGTGAACACCCCGCCCGAGCCCACGCCGCGCCTGTGCGTGCGCCTGCCTGGCCCTGGCCAATACACCGTTTCGGTGCTGCATGACCGCGACGGCAACCGCAAGTTCAACTGGCAGCGCGACGGCATCGGCTTTTCCGGCAACCCGCGCCTGGGCTGGTCCAAGCCCAAGGCGGCCAGCGCCACCGTATCGGCCGGAAACGGGCCGACCACGTTGCGGATCGTGATGAACTACCGTAACGGTCTGATGTCGGTGGGGCCACTCAAGGGCGCGTGATGAAGCTTGTCGATGTCAGCGCATTCTACGCCCCAAAGGGTGGCGGGGTGCGCACCTATGTCGATCGCAAGCTCAAGGCAGGGGCTGCGCTGGGGCATGACGTGACCGTCATTGCCCCCGGCAAGCGCGACCATGTCGAGGAGCGCGGCCCCAATGGCCGCATCCGCTGGCTGAAAAGCCAGCTGTTCCCGCTCGATTTCAACTATCGCTGGTTTTCCGACATCCCCGCGCTCTATGCCGCGCTGGACGAGGAAAAGCCCGATTTCGTCGAGGCGTCTTCGCCCTGGCGCAGCGCCAGCGTGATTGCCGAGTGGCCGGGAAAGGCGCCGCGCGCGCTGATCATGCATGCCGATCCGCTGTCGGCCTATGCCTATCGCTGGTTCGATCCAGTGGCCACCCGCCCGACGATCGACAAGGCGTTCGAGCGCTATTGGCGGCATCTGCGCCGCCTGGACGAGCGCTATGACATGATCGTCAGCGCCAGTGCCAGCCTGTCTGACCGGCTGAGCGCAGGCGGGTTGACGCGGGTGGTGACCAACCCGATGGGCGTTGACCCTGGCATCTTTTCGCCCGATTTCCGCGATCTGGCGCTGCGCAAGGGCATGCTGGAGCTGTGCGAACTGCCCGAAGACGCCACGCTGCTGCTGGGCGTGGGCCGCTTCGCCCCGGAAAAGCGCTGGCCGATGCTGGTCGATGCCGTCACCGCCGCGGGCAACCGCCGCCCGGTGGGCATGGTGCTGGCCGGCCAGGGGCGCGAGCGCAAGACGATCGAGCGACGCATCGGCGGCAATCCGCATATCCGCGTGCTTGCCCCGATCACCAAGCGCCACGAACTGGCCCGCGTGATGGCCAGTACCGATGCGCTGCTGCACGGCTGCGAGGCAGAGACGTTCTGCATGGTCGCCGCCGAAGCACGGGCCAGCGGCTTGCCGCTGATCGCGCCCGACCAGGGCGGCGCCAGCGACCAGGCGCGGGCATCAAACGGCTGGATCTACGAATCCGCCAATGCCGCCGCGGCCACCGAAGCCGTGGCGCAATATGCCCTGGCGCGCGAAAGCGGCCTGGATGGCCCGCGCGCCGACCTGCCGCCGCCGCGCACGATGGACGATCACTTCCGCGAGCTGTTCGCCAGCTATGAAGCGGTACTGGCAGGCGCGCGCCAGGCGGCTTGATCTGGCGTTTCGCGCTGGATTTGCATTGCGTTTCCACCACCCCCAACCCCCTCCTCTGAAGAAGAGGGGGCTTTTTTCGTGCTTGCTCTCCATCCTCTTCAGAGGAGGGGGTCGGGGGGTGGTGGAAACCGTGCACCACAAAAGAAAAAGGGCGGCGAGTTTCCCCGCCGCCCTCGTTCCGTCATGCGTTGCGCGCGATCAGAAGTTGATCGTGGCATCCAGGCCATAGGTGCGCGGCGCGTTGAAGTTGCCGTAGTCACCCAGGACGTTGTTGATGTTGCCATTGGCCGAGGTCGAGAACGCCGGGATCGAGTTCGACGGATCGCGGCGATAGACATAGGCGGTATTGAACAGGTTGCGGCCCCACAGGCCCACCGTCAGCTTCTGGCCGGTGTTCGACACCGGAATGTCGGCCAGGGCCAGGCGGCCGTTGAACACCACCGAAGCGTCGTTCTTGGTGGCATACTGGTCAAACGTCTGGGTGGCCTGCGAATAGTTGCCATCCAGGTGCAGGCGCAGTTCGGTGCCGTTGGTGCCGATCGGGTGGGCATAGTCGATCGAGCCCGACGCCGCATTGCGCGGGGTGAACACCACGTAGACGTTCTGGGTGATGCCGGTGAACGGGTTCGTCACCTGCGGCAGCTTGGTATAGGTATAGGCGTACGAGGCGTTCAGCGTCAGGCCGTCGATCGGCTTGACCGTCAGATCGGCTTCGATGCCGCGGATCTTGGTCACGCCGGGGACATTGACCGTTTCCAGCACGTTGACGTTGGACGAACCCGACACATAGATCGCATTGAAGTCCACCTGGCTGTTCTTGCGGTCCATGATGTAGCCGGCGATGTTGAACCGGGCGCGGTGATCCCAGAAATCGCTCTTGAGGCCGATTTCATAGGACTTCACGTTTTCCGGATCGAAGCCGCGATACGTGGGCGAGCGCGAGGACGCGCCGCCAGCGCGATAGCCGGTGGCATACTTGGCATAGACATGCAGGCCGTCGTTCACGTCGAAGGCGACAGTCGCCATCGGGTTGAACTTGTTCCAGGTCTTGTCCAGCGTGTTGCCATTGGCAGCGTTGCGGAACGTGACCAGCGTGCCCTTCTTCTCGTCGTGGGTATAGCGACCGCCCACGGTGATGTGCAGCGCGTCCGTCGGGTTGACGGTCGCCTGGGCATAACCAGCCAGGCTCTTGGAGTTCGCCACCGAAGCGCGGTCGATCGAGGCGAACGGATTTTGCAGCGCGGCGGTGTTGATGGTGTAGCCGGTGCCGTCCGCGTTCCAGATGTTGGAGTTGGGCGTAGCGGCATTATCCGAGACGTGCTCGTTGAAGTAGAACAGGCCGGCGACGTAATCGACGATGCCCACCGTGCCGACAGCCTGGAGTTCCTGGCTGAACTGGTGCTGCCACAGGTTGGCCAGCGAATAGCGGCTGAACGCGCCATTGGGAGCATAGACCGGCACGCGGTGCGCACCGCCCGAGTTGTCCCACTGTTCGCTGGTCACGCCGCGCCATGCGGTGATCGAGCGGAGTTCGAGTTCGGGGGCGACCTTCCACTTGAAGGTGTTGGTAAAGCCGTGGGTGCGGTCGATGCTGGGCTGCTGCGGCACGCCGATATCGGCCACCTTCATGCGGGTCTGGCCATTGACCACCACGATGCCGGGCAGCGCCTTGACGGTGCCGGTCAGCGCGGTGAACTTGGTGCCCGGGGTGTTGCAGGCCTGGGTCACAGGGCCGGCGACGCACTTGTTGGGGTTGTAGTTCAGCAGCTGGCTGTAGAACGGCGAGTTGCTGTCCCAGCCGTTGTCATAGCTGAAATCGTTGGTGATATCGCTCGTCGGCTTCCAGCGCACGGCAATGCGGCCACCGCGACGGTCGAAGTAGTTCCAGCCGGTCTGGCCCGCCAGCGGGTTCTTGACCGTGGCGCCCTGGTACTGGGCAACGCCATCGAGCTTGACCGAGAAGTTGTGGTACTCGGGCAGGTCGAGGTGGATTTCGCCGTTGTACGAGCCATAGTTGCCAAAGCCGCCGCTGATGCGGCCGCCGAACTGGCCCGAGGGCGCCTTGGACACGAGGCTGAGCGCGCCGCCTTCGGTGTTGCGGCCGAACAGGGTGCCCTGCGGGCCCTTGAGCACTTCGACGCGTTCCATGTCGAACAGCGCGGCGTTGAGACCGTGCTGGCGGCCCATGTAGACGCCATCGATGTAGACGCCCACGCCCTGCTCGCGCGCCGGCTGGTTGGCGTCGAGCGGCACGATGCCGCGAATGCCGATGGTCAGCGCGGTCTGGCGCGCTTCGAACGTGGCGACGCGCAGCGACGGCACCGCGCCGTCAGCCAGGTCGAGCAGGCTCTGGACGTGGCGGTCCTTGATCGTTTCAGCCGAAACGACGTTGATCGAGATCGGCGTCTTCTGAAGGTTGGTTTCCCGCTTGGTGGCGGTGACCACGATTTCGGTCAGGCCCTTTTCACCCGCAGAAGCATCGCTTGCCGGTGCTTCTGCCGCAGCCTCGGCAGCCGGTGCAGTGTCGGCCGCGAAAGCCGGCATGGCGTTCAGCGCAAGCGCGCCCGCCCCGGCCAGAAGGCCGGCACGAACAGTGTTCTTCAACATCGGATTTCCCTCACTGGTGAGGCTCAAACGCCCCTTCGCGCCACCCCCTAGGTGGGCATGGCTGCACTTTTGTGACGCGTGCATGTCAGGAATTGTCACATTTGACCGAAACCTGACATTTTTCGCAGCAAAATCGGCCGATTACCGCGCTTTTCTGCGCTTCATGGCAAAATGTGTCGGCACAAAAAAAGCCCCGCTCCGGGCGAACCGAAGCGGGGCGGACAAGGCGAATCGGGCGCAGGGCGCATGGCCCCCGCGCCAGGGTGGATCAGAAACCGGCCTTGAGCGTCACGAAGACCTGGCGCGGCGCACCGGCCAGCAGGGTCTGGTTGTCGCCCGAGAAGCCAAAGCCGTTGGAGCCGATCGTGGCGATGTAGCTCTTGTCGAACAGGTTGGTGCCATTGACCTGGATTTCCAGCGGCGTGCGCTGGCCCACGTCGATGCGATAGCCCAGCGTGGCATCGACCAGGGCACGGCCCGGCACCGACTGGTCGTTGAGGTAGGTGAAATAGCGCTTGGACATGTAGTTGACTGCAACGCGCCCGAAGAACGTGCTGCTGTCATACGACAGTTCGCCACGCGCCAGGTGCTTGGGCGTATCGACCACGGTCTTGCCGGCCGTGAGCGCCGTACCGTTGGCGGTCACCACGTTGTCGCGGTAGGTCGAGTTGTTGTAGCTGTACGAGGCGAACAGCGCGAAGCCGTAGGGCAGCTTGTAGTTCGCCACCGCTTCCAGGCCATAGGCGCGCACGTTGCCCACGTTCTGCACGAGGTTGGCCGCGCCGACGATGCCTACCGAGGTGGGAATGGTCAGCAGGCGGTTGCGGAAGTTGACGAGATAGCCGCCCAGCACCGCATTGAACGGCCCGTTGTTGACGCGCAGGCCGCCTTCATAGGTATCGGACTGTTCGGGCTTGAGGCCATTGGCGACGATCTGGTTGAACCCGGCCTGGGTGGTGGAGAACGGGCTGGACGTGGCGTCAGCCGTGAAGGCGCGCGTCACCTGGGTGAAGCCGGCGAACACTTCCGCGCCGCCACCCAGCTTGTAGGTCAGGCCGGCGTGCGGCTGGAACCAGTCGCGCGCTTCGAGGCGGCCTACTGCCAGGTTGCTCTGCGTGGCGAGCTTGGACGCGCGGTTGATCACGTCAAAGCCCTTCCAGCCGAGATTGATCTTGAGCGCGCCCAGATCGATATCGTCCATCACGTAGTACTGCACCGTGGTGGTGTTGTACGCCATGTACCACTGCGTGGCGAACGGGTTGGTCAGGAAGTGGTGGAAGTCGATACCCGGAACGGTGCGGCTGGTCAGGCCATAGAAGCGGCGCGCCTGGTTGAAATCGTTGTTTTCGGCCCAGCCACCCACGGTAAGCTTGTTCTTGTCGAGATCGACCACGAAATCGCCGAACACGCCTTCGCGCTTGATGTCGTATTCGGTGGTGCGCACCGACATCGGCACGCCGCTCGGGCTGGCGAGATAGGGCGTGCCCCACAGGCCCTGGCCGCGGTTGTGGTGATAATAGGACTTGATGTTGAACGAGATCTTGTCGTTCAACGGGCCGCTGGCGCCGAACGCATAGACCCAGTCACGACGCAGGCCGGCGGCATCGTAATAGGCATCGTCGGCATTGATCATGTTGTCGGGATAGGTCGTGCCGGCGGCCGGGTTGGTCGGCTTGACGCCGGTATAGCCGGTGTTGGCGCCGACATCGGCGGCAAGCACGGCCGTGGCATACTGGTGCGGGCCGAAGTTGTCCCAGTTGTAGCCATGGCGCGCGATCAGGGCGAGCGAGAGATCCTGATAGTCCTGCTCGACGCGGTCGGAATAGCTGTACCAGCCTTCGAGGTTGACGCGACCGGCAGGCGCGATGAACTTGAAGTTGGTCATCAGCGTGCGCTGCTGGCCATCACCCTTCCACTTGTTGCCGTTCTGGTACTGCAGCGAGCCGAACGCGCGCACGCCATCGGGGGTGCCCACCGCAAGGCGGCCAAAGCCGCGCCAGGTTTCGGCCGAGCCATAGGAACCGCTGGCATCGATGGCGACGTGGTGATCGCGCAGCAGTTCGGCCGGATCGATCGACTTGAATTCCAGCGTGCCGCCCAGGTTGCTGGTCGACTGCGTGTCGATCGCGCCCGAACCCTGGCTGACGGCAGTGACGCCGATGTTTTCCGGGCTGATCGCGCGGCTGACATGCAGGCCGTTGTTGTTGCCATAGCTCATGTTGCCGAGCGGGATGCCGTCGAGCGTGAAGCCAAGCTGGTTCTGGTTGAAGCCGCGAATGGTGACGCGGGTGGACCATTCGTAGTTGCCGAAGGCGTCAGCCGACTGGAAGTTGACGCTGGGCAGCTTTTCGATGGCCTTGAGCGGGCTGGTGCCCGACGCCAGCACGGCCAGATCGGCGGCCTTGATTTCCTGCGTCTGGCGGGTCTGCCCGGTGCCAAGGACGACGATCTCGGGGCCATTGGCGGCGACATCAGGCGCAGCTTCAGGCGCGGGTGCGGCTTCGGCGGCAAAGGCGGGGCAGGAGAAAAGCACGGCGCAGCCGGCAAGCAGGGCAGAAACGCGACGCATGGTAATCCCTCATGGATTTTGCCCCCGTGCAAAAGGGGGAATGGTGCGAGGCGCCGCATAGCCCCGCGCCGTTTCAGATTGATGCCGTTTTCATGACAGTTTGGCTTCAGCCGGCCGGATTCTATGTCATGAAACCGTCATGTATCGTGCCGGCCTGCCGCGCACAATCGGGGGCCAGCAGCCGTTCGAGCAGCCAGCTGCGCGCCGGGCCGGCCGGGCTGTCGCGCCGCCACTGGGCGTGGATCGGATAAGTGATGCTGTCGCCCTCGGGCATGGCGAGGCGCACCAGGCGGCCGCTGGCGAGGTCATCGGCCACGACATGGCGGGGCATGTTGCCCCAGCCGATGCCCTGGCGCAGCAGGGCGTGCTTGGCGCCCAGATCGCCCAGCCGCCAGGTGCGCGCCGCCAGGACCGAGAAATCGCGCCCTTGGGTCAGCGCGGAACGGTCGGTGAGCACGAGTTGGAGATATTGCCGGCCCGTGCCCGGCGCCACGGCGCTCATCCGCGCCAGAGCATGGCCGGGGGCGGCCACCGGCACCAGTTCGACCGCGCCGATGGCGATGCGATCGAGGGCGGGATCGTCGACCAGCACCGCGCCGGTGATCGCCAGGTCTGCCTGGCCATCGAGCAGTTGCCCGGGCACCGCCCCAAGCGCCTCGACATGCAGGCGCAGATCGACGGTGGGGAACGCCACCAGGAATTCCTGCAGCAGATGGGCCAAGGCCTCGGTCGGGAACATGACGTCCACCGCCAGGGTCAATTCGGCCTCAAGCCCCTGGTTGTGGCCGCGCACGCGGGCCATCAGCGCATCGACATCGTCGGCCACGGCGCGGGCGCTGGCCAGCACGGCGCGGCCGGCATCGGTCAGCTGCGGCTTGCGCGATCCCTCGCGGTCGAACAACACCACGCCCAGCTGTGCCTCGAGATTGGCGATGCCATAGCTGACCACCGAGATCGCCCGGCCCAGCCGGCGCGCGGCGCCATTGAACGTCCCTTCATCGACCACCGCCAGAAAGATGCGGATCTGGTCAATGCTGGGCTGGCCCACATCCATGCCGCGCTACTCCATTCAACGAAACTGAACATTCTTATCCGAAATATGGGGATTTTAGAAAAGGACAAAAGCCGCCAGACAGCACGCGACGCATTCCCCCACCGCTTTTGTCCAAGAAGGATTCGATCCCATGACCACCCGCACTGCCGATCCCCGCGTACTGCCCCTGATCGTGGACCGCTGGTCGCCGCGCGCGTTTGACGGTGCCGCCGTGCCGGCCGAAGACCTTGCGGTGATCTTCGAGGCAGCCGGCCTGGCGCCTTCGGCATTCAACTATCAGCCCTGGCGCTTTCTCTATGCCGTGCCCGGCGATGCCAACTGGGCCGCGTTCCTCGACATCCTGATCCCGTTCAACCAGGGCTGGGCCAAGGATGCCGGCGCGCTGGTGTTCATCGTGTCGGACGAATCGATGCGCAAGGACGATGGCACCGCCAATCCCAACCACAGCCACAGCTTTGACGCCGGCGCCGCTTGGGCCATGCTGGCGTTGCAGGCCACCGCGCTGGGCTATCACACCCACGGCATGACCGGGATCGACTTTGCCAAGGCGCGCGACGTACTGGGCGTGCCCGAAGGCTGGCGCGTGGAAGCGGCCGTGGCCATCGGCCGCCAGGACAGCCCGGAAAAGCTGCCCGATTTCCTCAAGGAACGTGAAGCGCCGAGCGGGCGCAAGCCGGTGGCCGAAGTGGCCGTTGCCGGCACTTTCGCCAGCCTGCCCGCCTGATACGCCAAGGCGAAACGGTTCCCGCCGCTGCAACGGCCAGTGGGATGTAAAGCACATTTCGTCGCATTGGCCGGGGCGCGCCCTTGGCAGCGGCGGGAACCGGCGCCACTTTGGACCCCATAGCATAACGCAATTGTTTGTTTCGGGGTCTCGCAATCATGACATTTGGCAGGCGCCAGTTCCTTGGCGCACTTGCCGGATCGGCGGCCTCGGCGCTGTTTCCGCGCGCGGCGGCAGAAGCGATTGCGCCTATCCAGGGTTCGAACGGTGCCTGGGCACCTGGCCTTGGCCCTGGCGCAGCCACGCTTCCGCCTCCCTCGCCCGCGGCGGACAGCCCGGCTCTGCTGACCCGCGCTCTTGGTGCACTGCGCGAACATGGTAACCATGTTGCCGCGCAAGACGTGATCGGCATCGTCGATTTCTCCGCCCCCTCGCGGGAGGCGCGCTTTCAACTCGTCGACGTGGCCAGCGGCCGCGTACTGTCGTCGCACCTCGTCGCCCACGGGCGCGGTTCCGATCCTGCCAACAAGGGCTGGGTCGAGCGGCTTTCCAACGAGTATGGCTCCGAAGCTTCGTGCAGCGGCAGCTTCCTCACTGGCGACACCTATTACGGGCGCCACGGCCGCTCGCGCCGGCTGATCGGCCTCGATCCCGAAAACAACCTGGCCCAGATGCGCGGCATCGTCATCCATGCCGCCAGCTATGTCGGCCCCGATATCGCCAACATGCAGGGCCGCGTCGGCCGCAGCCAGGGCTGCTTTGCCGTATCCAATACCGATATCGACCGGGTGCTGGGCCTGCTCGGCCCCGGGCGGCTGCTCTACGCCGCACGCTGATTGAACCCGCGCGCCATGATGGCGCGCGGCCACGCTGCTTTTTCGCGGCTTGGCACACACCCAGGACAACCCGCTAAAACGGGCCAAGCCCACCTTGGTTCCCGCATGCACCCGAAAGGGTGCTAACGTGGGTTAATGCTTGCCTTGCAAGTCTTTCTGTGATCCCGACGGATGGTCTCCCGCGGGTTGCGGCTACTTGTCACAAAGTGTCGCAGGGCGTTGCCTGATCGCCTTTCGCGCCACCTTGGCAGGCAAGGCTGTGCTACCCGACCCTGCGAATCATACATGTCGGTGAAAGAATGTTCCACAGTCATCCGGTTGCCCCCTCCTTCCGGTTTCCGGCGCTTCGCCTGGCGGCCACCCGCGCGCTGACGCCCCTCGCCCTGGCAACCCTGCCGCTGGGTGCCACGCTGATGCTGGGCGGCTGCGGCAAGGGCCAGGAAGCCCCGCCCCAGCAGGAAGCCCCGGTTGGCTATATCGTCGCGACGCCCACCGCCGTTCCGGTATCGACCGAACTCTCCGGCCGCACCGTCGCCAGCCAGATCGCCGAAGTGCGCCCCCAGGTAACCGGCATCATCATGGACCGCCTGTTCACCGAAGGCAGCATGGTGCGCGCCGGCCAGCCGCTCTACCAGATCGATTCGCGCAGCTATGCCGCCACGGCAAGCCAGGCCGCCGGCAATCTCGCCGCCACCCGCGCCACGGTGGAATCGCTGCGCCTCAAGGCCGAACGCTACAAGGTGCTGGCTGACCAGGGCGGCATTTCCCGCCAGGACGCCGCCGATGCCCTGGCCGCCTACAACCAGGCGCGCGGGCAGGTCATGGCCTATCAGGGCGCGCTGCAGGCAGCCAAGGTCAACCTGGGCTTTACCCGCATCCTGGCGCCGATCAGCGGCCGCATCGGTGTCTCCAGCGTGACCAAGGGCGCGCTCGTCACCTCCAGCCAGACCGACGCCCTGGCCAAGATCCAGAAGCTCGACCCGATGTGGGTCAACATCCAGCAGTCGAGCAACGACTACATGGCGCTGCGCCGCGCGCTGCAGTCGGGCAAGCTGTCAGGTGACGGCTCGGCACCGGTCAAGGTGATCCTGGCCGACGGAACCGAGTGGCCGGTGGAAGGCCGCCTCAACTTTGCCGACGTCGACGTCAACAGCCAGACCGGCACGGTGATCCTGCGCGTGACGGTGCCCAATCCCAAGGGTGACCTCTTGCCCGGCCTGTTCGTCAAGGCGCGGCTGGTCCAGGGCATCGTGCCCAACGGCATCCTGGTGCCGCAGGGCGCGGTCAGCCGCACGCCGCGTGGCACGGCCACGGTCATGGTCATCAATGCCAAGGGCCAGGCGGAAACCCGCGACGTGACCGCCGAAACGCCGGTGGGCAGCAACTGGCTGATCACCGCCGGCCTGTCGGCCGGGGACAAGGTGATCACCGAAGGCCTGATCAAGGTAAAGCCGGGCGCCAAGGTCAAGGGTACGCCCGCCCAGGCGCCCACGGCAGACGCTGGCCCGGCCTCGGCTCCTAGCCCGGCGGCAAGCCCGGCTCCCGGCCAGGCCCCGGCAACCGCGGGGGCGAAGTAACGCCCCATGCTGTCGCGCTTTTTTGCCAATCGCCCGATCTTTGCCTGGGTCATCGCCATCGTGGTGATGGCTGCGGGCGCGTTTTCCATCACCACCATGGGGGTGGAGCAATACCCCGATATCGCCCCGCCGACCGTATCGATCAACGCCACCTATAACGGCGCCGACGCGCAGGCGGTGGAAAACAGCGTGACGCAGGTGCTCGAGCAGCAGCTCAAGGGCATCGACGGCATGATCTATTTCACGTCGACCAGCAGCAACGGTTCGGCCAACATCACCGCCACGTTCGAAAAGGGCACAAACCCCGACACGGCCCAGGTGCAGGTGCAGAACGCGATTTCGCGCGCCACCAGCCGCCTGCCCACCGTGGTGCAGCAGCAGGGCGTGACGGTGACCAAGGCGCAGAATGACCAGCTGCTGGTCATGGCGCTGTACGACACCACCGGGCGCAGCACCAATGCCGACATCGCCGACTATCTGACCACGCGCATCCAGGACCCGCTTTCGCGCGTCGAAGGCGTGGGTTCGGCTGACGTCTATGGGTCGTCCTATGCCATGCGCATCTGGCTCGATCCGGCCAAGCTCGCCGCGGTGAACCTGATGCCGTCGGACGTGAACAGCGCGCTGACTGCCCAGAACACCCAGGTGGCCGCCGGCGAAGTGGGCGCCCTGCCCGCCCCGCAGGGCCAGCGCCTGGATGCCACCGTCACCGCGCGGTCGCGCCTGCAGACGGTGGATGATTTCAAGAAGGTCATCCTCAAGACCAGCGCCGATGGCGGCGAAGTGCGCCTGTCTGACGTGGCCCGTGTCGAAATGGGCCAGGAAAGCTATTCCTCGATCAACACGCTCAACGGCAATGCGGCCAACGGTATCGCGGTCAGCCTTGCTTCGGGCGCCAACGCGATGAAGACCGCCCAGCTGGTCAAGGCCAAGATCGATGAACTGGCCAAGTCCATGCCCGAAGGCTACCAGATCTCGTATCCGCGCGATTCCAGTACTTTCGTCAAGATCTCGATCGAGGAAGTGGTCAAGGCCCTGCTCGAGGCGATCGCGCTGGTCGTGGTCGTGATGTTCCTGTTCCTGCAGAACTGGCGCGCCACGCTGATCCCGGCGATCGCGGTGCCGGTCGTGCTGCTCGGCACGTTCGGCATCCTGGCGCTGCTGGGCTATACCATCAACACGCTGACCATGTTCGGCCTCGTGCTGGCGATCGGCCTGCTGGTCGATGATGCCATCGTCGTGGTCGAGAACGTCGAGCGCGTGATGCACGAGGAGCATCTTTCGCCGCTCGATGCCACGGTCAAGTCGATGGGCGAAATCACCTCGGCGCTGATCGGAATCACCCTGGTGCTGACCGCCGTGTTCATTCCCATGGCCTTTTTCGGCGGCTCGACCGGCGCGATCTATCGCCAGTTCTCGATCACCATCGTCTCGGCGATGGGCCTGTCGGTGCTGGTCGCGCTGATCCTGACCCCGGCCCTGTGCGCCACGCTGCTCAAGCCCGAGGAAAAGCCGCGCGGCCGCTTCTTCACCGGGTTCAACCGCCGCTATGACCGCTTGCAGGAAGGCTACCAGAACCGCCTGGGCGGGATTGTCGGCCGCCCGCTGCCGTGGATGCTCGCCTTCGTGGCGATCATCGGCGCGATGGTGTTCCTCTATACCCGCCTGCCCACCAGCTTCCTGCCCGACGAGGACCAGGGCCAGCTGATGATGAGCTATACCCTGCCGGTCGGCTCCACGATGGAGCAGACCCAGGCCGTGGCCAAGCAGGCGCAGGACATCATCCAGCAGACTGAAGGCAACAATATCCGCGCGGTGTTCATCATCGCCGGGCGTGGCCAGGGTGGCTCGGGCCAGAATACCGGCATGGGCTTCATCCTGCTCAAGAACTGGGACGATCGCCCGGGCAGCGACAGCAGCGCCTCGGCCATTTCCGCCCGCCTCAACAAGCTGTTTGCCCAGAAGATGGGCAGCAAGGCGCAAATCTTCGTGCTCTCGCCGCCGGCCATTCGCGGCCTTGGCAACTCGGCCGGGTTCGACATGTATCTCCAGGACAGCGCCGGCCAGGGCCGCACCGCACTGACCGCCGCGCGCAAGCAGCTGGTCGAGGATGCCAATGGCAGCGGCCGCGTGGCGCAAGCCCGCCTGCAGGGCCTGGAAGACACGCCGCAGCTCAACGTCGCGCTCAATGACGAGGCGATCACCGCCTTCCAGATCGCGCCGTCCGACGTCAACTCCACGCTGTCGACCGCCTGGGGCGGCACCTATGTCAACGACTTCGTCGACCGCGGCCGCGTCAAGAAGGTCTTCGTCCAGGGCGACGCGCCCTATCGCAGCAAGCCGCAGGACCTGGGCCAGTGGTACGTGCGCGGGTCTGGCGGGGAGATGGCGCCGTTTGCCGCCTTTGCCCAGACCAACTGGACCGTCGGCGCCCCGGTGCTGCCGCGCTTCAACGGCATCGCCGCGCAGGAAGTGGTCGGCAACCCCGGCCCCGGCATCAGCTCGGGCCAGGCTATGCAGACCATGGAAGACCTCGCGGGCAAGCTCAACGGCGGCTACAGCGTGGCGTGGGCGGGCCTGTCGTATCAGGAGCGCGCTGCCAGCAGCCAGACCGGCCTGCTCTATGGCGCGTCGATCTTCTTCATCTTCCTTTGCCTCGCCGCGCTCTATGAAAGCTGGTCGGTGCCGGTGTCGGTGCTGCTGGTCATTCCGCTCGGCGTGATCGGCGCCGTGCTGGCCGTGACGCTGCGCGGGTTCAACAACGACATCTATTTCCAGGTGGCGCTGCTGACCACGATCGGGCTTTCGGCCAAGAACGCGATCCTGATCGTCGAATTTGCCGAGGCGGCGCTGCATCGTGGCGTTGCCCCGGTGGAAGCCGCGCTGGAAGCGGCGCGGCTGCGTTTCCGCCCGATCATCATGACCTCGGTGGCATTCATCGCCGGCGTCATCCCGCTCGCCGTGGCCAGCGGCGCCGGCGCCAATGGCCGCCGCGCGATCGGCACGGGCGTGCTGGGTGGGATGCTGTCGGCCACGCTGCTGGCGATCTTCCTGGTGCCGCTGTTCTTCGTGCTGGTGAAGCGCGTGTTCGGCCGCGGCAAGACCGGGAAGGACACGCCCCCGGCGGATAGCCACGCCATGGACAAGGAGCCGCAGGCATGAGCGCGCCCATCGTTAAAACCGCCCGGGCCGCGCTGTGCGGCGTGGCCGTGATGGCGCTTGGCGCCTGCAACCTGGCGCCCAAGTATGTGCGCCCTGATCTGCCGGTGGCGCCCAGCCTGCCGCAGGGCGCCAGCTATCCCACGCTGGCCGATGGCACCGGTGGCGTCGATGCGATCGGCTGGCAGGCGTTCTTCACCGACCCGCAGTTGCGCGACACGATCGCCCTGGCGCTGTCGAGCAACCGTGACCTGCGCAGCGCCGTAGCCGCCGTGGCGCAGGCCCGCGCCACCTATCGCGTCGATCGCGCTGCCCTGCTGCCCACGGTCACCGCCGGGCCCAGCGCCTCGATCACGCGAAGCAACACGATCCGCAGCGAAACCTACGAGGTGAACGGCAACGTTTCGGCCTACCAGCTCGATCTGTTCGGCAAGCTGCGCAACACCAGCAAGGCCGCGTTCGAAGCCTATCTGGCCAGCGACGAAGGGCGCAAGGCAACCCAGATCACCGTGGTTTCGGAAACCGCCACGGCCTGGCTGACCCTGGCCGCCGATCGCGACGCGCTCGCCGTGGCGCAGGCCACGTTCGCCTCGCGCAGCAAGACCCTGCAATTGACCCAGCAGTTGGAAGCCAATGGCGTGGGCACCAAGCTGGCGATCGCCCAGGCCCAGACCGCGCTGGAAACCGCGCGGGCCGACGTGGCGGACTACACCACCTATGTGGCGCAGGATCGCAACGCGCTGGAACTGCTGGTGGGTGCGCCCGTGCCCGAGACGCTGCTGCCCAAGACGCTGGGTGACGGGCGCCAGACCCTGGCGAGCCTGCCGGTGGGCCTGGCATCAGACGTGCTGTTGCGCCGGCCCGACGTGCTTCAGGCCGAGCATACCCTGAAAGCCGCCAATGCGCGCATCGGCGCCGCCCGCGCGGCGTTCTTCCCGTCGATCTCGCTCACCGGCCTGCTCGGCCTTGCCAGTTCGAGCCTGTCGGGGCTGTTCAACGGCGGCACCTTTGCCTGGTCGGCCAGCGGCAGCGCCACGCAGACGCTCTTCGATGGCGGCGCCAATGCCGGCAACCTTGCCTATGCCAAGGCGAGCCGCGATGCCGCAGTGGCGGCCTATGAAAAGTCGATCCAGACCGCCTTCCGCGAAGTGGCCGATGCCCTGGCCCGGCGCGGCACGATCGACGACAAGGTGGCCGCGCAGGAAAGCTATCTCGCCAACGCGGAAAAGGCGGCGCGCATCACCCAGTCGCTCTATCAGAACGGCATCGACACGTTCCTCGAGCCGCTCGATGCCGAACGCACCGCCTATACCGCGCGCCAGGCCCTGGTCACCGCGCGGCTGGCGCGGGCGACCAACATGGTCACGCTTTATGAAGTGCTGGGCGGCGGGCTGACGCCCTGAACGCGGCGCCGATCGGTCCGTAACGGTCGGGTTGTGGCTGCATCGATCCTTGCCGCAGCGCGGCAGGACAGGAACACTAAGGGCATCGGGACAAGGCCGCACGCGGCCGTTCCGGTGCCCTGTTCTATTCCGGTCCAAGGACGCTGCCCGCGATGCCGCTTTCATCCGCTTCCCCTGCCCCGCTCGCCGCGGATACACCGGCCAGCGTGTCGGCAGCGCGGCGGCCGCTGCGCGTGGCACTGCTCAACGTGAAATACAGCCCCAACCTGGGCGATGGCCTGCTCGCCGAATGCCTTGAGCGCGAACTGGCCCATGCGCTGGGCGGCGCCGATGTTGCTTCGATCGATATTGCCGGCCGCCGTGGCTGGTCTGGCGGAGCCGCAGGGCGCCGCCGCCGTGGTGCGCTCGCCGTGCTGGAGGCGGCACCGCCAGCCCTGCGCCGGGTTCTGGCCGGCGCCGCGTTGACGCTGTTGAGCCGGCTCACGCTGCGGCGCCATGTCCGCCACGGCCTGGCGGGGGCCGATGCCGTGGTGATCGGCGGCGGCAACCTGTTGACCGATGCCGATCTCAATTTCCCGATCAAGCTGCGCGGCGCCTGTGCCGAGGTTACCCGGCGCGGCCTGCCCCTGGCCGTGCACGCCGTGGGCGCCAGCGCCCACTGGTCACCACGCGGGCGGGCACTGTTCGCCCGCGCGCTGGCCCGCCGCCCCCTGGCCCATGCCGCCGTGCGCGATGAGGCCAGCCGCACGGCCTGGGCCACGCAGCTGGAAACCCGCGGCGCCATGGCGGCAGAGGTGGTGGGCGATCCCGGCCTGCTGGCCAGCCTGCACTATCCGCGCGGGCCTGCTGCCAGTGCCCCGGCCGTCCCGGCTTCGGGCACCCCGCGCGAACGCCGCGTGGGGCTGTGCATCACCGATCCCCTGGCGCTGCGCTATCACGTGGGGCAGCACCACGGCGCAACCGCGCAGGCCGCCGGCGCCCTGCGCGACGCGGCGGTGATCGGCTGGTATGGCGGGCTGGCCACCGCGCTGGCGCAGCAGGGGCTGCATGTGATCCTGTTCACCAACGGCAGCCCGGAAGACCGCGCATGCCTTGCCCGCCATGCGCCAGGCTGGACGGCGGAACGTCCCGCCGCAGACTGGCGTGGCGGCGTGGCACGGCAGGGCCAGGGCCGTGTCAGCATGGCCGCCCCCTTTGCCACCCCGGCCGATCTCGCCGGGTTCGTGGCCGGGTGCGATCTGGTCATCGCCCATCGCATGCATGCCTGCATCGCTGCCCATTCGTTTGCCGTGCCCACGATCGGGCTGACCTGGGACGAAAAGCTCGCCAGCTTCTTCACACTGGCGGGGCGCGGCAGCTTTGCCGTGGATGGCCCGGCGATGACGCCTGCTGCCATGGTGGAATTGGCCCAGGCGGCCATGGCCGCAGGGGTGGACCGCGCCGCGCTGGCCAGCCTGATCAGCCGCACGCGCGCCGATGTGGCGCGCCTCGCCCGGCGCCTCTCCCATGCAGTGCAGGCGCGCAATGCCACGGCCAGGCAACCGGCGCCGCGTACCAAGCCGGCCGCCTCGGCCGTGGTGCCGGCCTGATGCGCGGCGCGGCAATCGACCGCATCGTGGTGATCAACGATCTGGCGCGGCCGATGGGCGGCGCCAGCGCGCTGGCACTCACCTCTGCCCGGGCGTTCCGGGCGCTGGGGCATGAGGTTACGTTGTTGGTAGGCGATGCCGGCGACGATGGCAGCCTGGCGGCGGACGGCATCGCCTGCGTCGCGCTGGGCCAGGGACGGCTGCTGTCGCGTCCGCGCATGGAGGCCGCCCTGGCCGCCCTGTGGAACCGCGGCGCAGCGCGGATGGTGGCGCGCTGGATCGCGCAGCACGATACCCCGCGCACGGTCTATCACCTGCACGGCTGGTTGCAGATCCTGTCACCGGCCGTGTTGCATGCCCTGGCGCCGGTGCGCGATCGCTTGGTGATTTCGGCCCACGATTTCTTCCTCGCCTGCCCGAACGGCGCCTTCGCCGATCTGCGCACCGGCCAGCCCTGCCCGCGCGTGCCGCTCTCGCGCGGCTGCATCGCCGCCAATTGCGACCGCCACAGCCGCAGCCACAAGCTGTTGCGCGTGCTGCGCCACGCAATTCAGACGCGGGTGTTCGATCCGGCGCATGCGCCGCCGGTGCTGGCGATCCATGCCGCCATGGCACCGCTGTTGCTGCGCGCCGGCATTCCCGCCCACGCGATCCACGCCCTGCCCAACCCGGTGGTGCCGTGGTCGGCCACGCGCATCGCCGCCGAGGATAATCGCGAGGTGCTGTTCGTCGGCCGGCTGGAGGAAACCAAGGGGCCAGACCTGGCCGCTGCGGCCGCCCGCGCCGCCGGGGTGCCCTTGCGCCTGGTCGGCAGCGGCGCGCTGGAGGCCACGCTGCGCGCCCGCCATCCCGAGGCGCGGTTCAGCGGGCGCCTGTCCCCGGCCGAAATCGCCCGCGTGGCGCAGCGCGCACGACTGCTGGTGATGCCCAGCCGCTATCCCGAACCCTATGGCCTGGTAGCGATGGAGGCGGCACGCTCGGGCATTCCGGTGATCCTGCCACCCACCGCGCTGTTGGCGGACGATCTGGTACGCCATGGCGCGGGCCTGGCGATCGACCCGCGCGATACACCAGGCTTTGCCGCGCAACTGGCGGCATTGGCGCAAGACCACATCCGCATCCGCGCGATGAGCGAGGCGGCCTTTGCCTTGCCGCAAGACCTCGCGCTATCGCCCGATGCGTGGATTGCCCGCCTGCTCGGTTTCTATGCCGCGCGGCTGGCCGCCCGGTCCGTGGCAGAACAAGCCCAGATGCAAGCTCAGCCGTGCGATGAACGGCGCCAGCGTGCCGCCGACGGGCCAGACGCATCGCCGTCGCCAGCCGGTTGGGCCGGCCTTGGCCGCACCGGCCGCACCCGGCCATTGAGCACGGCGGAACTCGCGAGCGGCGCGCGCCGTTCGAGATCACGCAGCGGCGAATAGGGATGGCTGCGCCCCAGGCTGCGCCAGTGCTGGATCTTGACCGACAGGAGCACCACCGCCAGCGCCGCGACCGATACGGCCCAGCGCCACACCTGCATCTGCCCCGATTGCGCGGCGGCCAGGAATTCGGCCACGCTCATCCACACTGCCTGCGCGCCGAGCAGTTCCGAACTCGGCTGGTCCGGCACGGCGAGAAGGATCAGCAGCCCTAAAACATAGGCCATGATCGCCGTACTCTCGGCCGATGCCCAGCCAGTGACATAGCCGGCCGTCATCAGCGTCGCCATGGCGAGCGCCAAGGCGCGACCAAGGCGGACGAGTTGCACGGGAGCAAGGCGGGCAAGCAGGTGGTTCACGCTGGCATGGGTGGCACAGCAGCCCTCAACGAATGCTTGAGCGCGATCGTTAATGCCCGGGCAAATCCGCTACGCACAACGCCTGAGGAAGACTATCCCGGCTTTGGCGGCAATCAGCCCTGTGCTGCCGGCATGCCAGGCTGCTGAAACACTTGGCTTTGGCCAGATCGCTTGATCGTCAACGCGAAGTGGCAGCCACCACGGCCGCCCAAGTGCCTCGGCAATGGGGGCGATTGCTGCTGCGGGGACGCGCCCCGGTGATACCAGACAGCCCATGGCTATGGTGGCAGGAGGCATGGTGCAACAGCAGCGACAGGGGGGTGGCGGGCTTGCCCATCCGGCGGTGGCAGGGCGGATGCGCCGGTGCCGCTGGGCGCGCATGGCGGCGCGGTGGGGATCGCTTGCCGGGGCGCTATCGTGGCCGATGCTCGCCGCCGGGCAAAGCGCGCCAGAGCGCCGCGCCGGGCCCGAAACCGTGGAGAACCGCATCCGCCCGGGCATGGAAGGCACCGGGCTCATGGCCGGATCGCTGCGCATCCTGCCCTCGGTGGCATTCGGTGGAGTGGCGACAGACGATCTCTATGCCCGCCGCGTGCCGCGCGTGGCCGATGTCGGCGCCAATCTGGCGCCGGCCGTGACCGTGCAATCGCAATGGAACCGCCATTCCCTGACGCTGCGTGCCGATGGCCTGTTCGAACGCTATGCCAGCCATGGCGCCGAAGGCACCGATCGCTATGGTGCGGGCGCTGCCGGGCGGATCGACATCGGGCGCGATACGCGGGTCAATCTTGACGCTGCGATCGATCGCCGGATCGAGGCGCGCGGTACCACTGGCGACACGCTGTTCGGCGTCAAGCCGATCGCCTATCGCCAGGCAAGCCTGGGCGGCAGCGTGGAGCAAGCCGTGGGCGCCACCCGCCTGGCGTTCGACCTGCGGTTCGATCGCTTTCACTATTTCAACCGGCATGATGGCAACACCACGATCGTGCTTGCCCCGCGCGACTACCAAGCGCTGGCGGGCGGGGCCAAGGTGATCCGCCCGGTTTCCTCGGCGGTGGCGGTGTCGCTCGCCCTGCGCCTCAACAGCACGCGCTATCCCCACGAGGATCGCACCCAGCCCAGCCGGCGCGGCCATGGCTATGCCGTGATGGCGGGCATTGCCTTTGGCCAGGATCGCCTGCTCGAAGGGCAAGTCGCGCTGGGCTATCTGCACCAGCGCTTTGCCAGCCGGGCCTATCCCACCATCGCCGGGCTGGCTTATGATGCCGCCATCCAATGGCACGTCACGCCGCTGACCACCGTGTCGCTCGCGGCCGACAAGACCATCCAGCGCTCCCCGATCATCGACGTGGCGGGGATCGAGCAGCAGCAGTTCAGCCTGGGCGCCGCGCACGAATTGTTGCGCACGATGATCCTGCGCCCGAGCGTGAGTTATACGATCAACCGCTTTCGCGGCGGGGCGCGGGTCGATCGCTATGCCAGCGCCGGGCTTGCGGCCACGTGGCAGGCCGCGCCCCATGTCGTGGTGGAAGCGGCGCTGCGCCATGCCCTGGGCCGCACCAGCGCGCCCGTGGCCAAGCCGCGCGAATATGACCAGAACCGCGCCACGATCACTCTGAAATACGTGTTCTGAAGGGGTCGCGCCGCAATGGCCAGCCTGCCGCTTGATCCTCCCCTGCCGCTGGCCGATCCAGCGCCTGACACCACCATCGAGCGGGCGGCACAGCGTGCCGAACGCGCGCTGCGGGCGGCCATCGCCTTGCTGTTTCTGGTGGCGCTGGCAGCAATGCTGCGCATCTTTGCCCCGGGGGCCGATCGCGCCGCTCTGCGCCTCGACCTGGCCAGCGCGCCCGCCCTCGTGCCCGCGGCGCCGCCGCCCGCCCTGCCCGATCCGGCTGCACTGCTGGACGTGAGCGCCCAGGATGCCCGCGCGTCCAATGCGGCGGTACCCATCGCCGTGGCGCCAGTGGCAGCCGCGCCCTTTGCCGTGGACGGCGCAGCGCCCGCAGCGCTGGAACGGGCGCGCGATTGCCTGGCCGCTGCCGCGTGGTACGAGGCGGGAGATGATCCCTCGGGAGAGCGGGCGGTGGTGCAGGTCGTACTTAACCGCGCGCGCCATCCCGCCTTTGCCGGACCCGGCGGCACGGCCAGTGTGTGCGGCGTGGTGTTCCAGGGATCGCAGCGCCAGACCGGCTGCCAGTTTTCCTTCACCTGCGATGGCAGCCTGGTTCGGCGCCACCCCGGTCCTGTCGCCTGGGCGCGCGCACGCGCCATTGCCGGGGCTGCGCTCGCTGGCACAGTAGACCCGCGCGTGGGCTGGGCAACGCATTACCATGCCGATTACGTGGTGCCGAAGTGGCGCGACGGGCTGGCCAAGCTGGCACAAGTGGGCGCGCACCTGTTCTATCGCTGGCCGGGTTGGTGGGGCACCGGCCCGGCATTTCGGCTGAGCCGCACCAATCTGGCATCAGAACCGGCGGAGCCAAGCCTTGCTGCCCTGTCTCCGGCGCACGACGGCGCGCTCGCTGCGCCTGACCCCACTCTCCTCGCCGGCCTGGCAGACAGCGACGAGGTGGTGACGGCCGACACCCACCTGGCTGCCGACGGCCCGTTGCCGGGCGCGCCGCTGCGCGATGCCGGCCCCTCGGCGGCGCTCGCGCCAGGCCGGGCCGCGCTCATGGCGCTGCACGGCAGCGGCGATGGCACGCCGGCCGACAGCGCGCCGATCCGCCTGGCCTTCGACGCCGCGCTGTTTCCCGGCCGCTATGCCATCCAGGCGCTGGAGGCCTGTGGGCACCGGCCGCGGTGCATCGTGCTGGGCTGGCGCGGCGCGCCAGGCAGCCTCGATACGCTGGCCTTTGCCTATCGCCGCAATCGCGACAGCGGCGGCGAAGGCGCCTGGTGGGATTGCACTCTCACGCCGCGTACCGACCGCGCGCAGTGCCTGCCCCCCGCCGGGCAGCGCCAGGCCCTGCTGTCCGGCGGCGGCTGAGCGTATCGAGCATCGTCTCCCCTTGCCCACTGCGCGCGCCCGCTTCACAAGGCATTGGGGGCTGCGGCGGCGCAAGTGGCAGGAGAGTGGGCAATGGCGGGACTGGCGCGCAACGCCTTGGCAGGGCTGGCGATGGCCGGGCTCATCCTGCCCGAGGCAGTCGCCTATGCCGGGATTGCCGGGCTGGCACCGGGCCGCGCGCTGGTTGCGGCCGTCGTCGGCGGGCTGGCCTATGCCCTGGTTGGGCGCAGCCGCTTTGCCGTGGTTTCGCCCACCTCGTCTTCCGCCGCGATCCTGGCGGCGAGCCTTGCCAGCTTGGCGACGGGCCATGCCGGCGGGGCGATGCTGGCGGCCAATGCCACGGCGCTGACACTGCTGGCCGGCGGCCTGTTCCTGGCGCTGGCCGCCGCGCGCCTCGGCAGTCTCGCCGGCTTTGTTGCGCGGCCGGTGCTGCGCGGCTTTGCCCTTGGGCTGGCGCTGACCATCATCATCCGCCAGCTGCCGGCCTTGACCGGGCTGCCCGCGCCGCAGGGCAGCGTGGGCGTGGTTGGCTGGACCATCCTGCGCCACGCCGGACAGTGGCATGGCGCCACGCTCGCCTGTGGCCTGGGCGCGCTGGCGCTGCTGTTGCTGCTGCGTCGCTGGCCCGGCGTGCCTGGCGCGCTGATCGTGCTGGTCCTGGGCATTGCCGCCGCCAGCCTGCCGGGCTTTGCCGCACTGGGCGTCGCCCAGGCCGGCCCGGCGCCGCTGGTGCTGAGCGCGCCACTGCTGCCCGGCGATCCGGCGCAATGGCTGCGCCTGGTGCCGCTGGCCGCGCCGCTGGTGCTGATCCTGTTTGCCGAAAGCTGGGGCACGATGCGCAGCCTGGCCCTGGCGCGCGGCGATACGCTGGATGCCAATCGCGAACTGGCCGGGCTCGGCCTTGCCAACGCCGCCGCCGCGCTGGCGCAGGGCATGCCGGTGGGAGCAGGCTTTTCCGCCGGATCGGCCAATGCCGCCAGCGGCGCCACCAGCCGCGCGGCCGGCGTGTTTGCCGCGCTGGCCCTGCTGGCCCTGGTGCTATGGGCCGGGCCGCTGACCGCGCGCCTGCCGCAGCCGGTGCTGGCCGCCGTCGTCTGTGCGGCGCTGACCCACGCCCTGTCGCCGGCGCCACTGCTGCGCCCATGGAAAGTGGGGCGCGACCGCTGGACCGCGCCGGCCGCCGCGCTGGGCGTGTTGAGCCTGGGCGTGCTCGACGGGCTGCTGCTGGCCGTCGGCCTCAGCCTGGCGCAGTTGCTCTATCGCCTGGCTCATCCCTCGCTCAGCCAGTTGGGGCAGCTGGGCACCAGCCACGATTATGTCGACATGGGCGCCCACGATACCGCGCACGCGGTGAGCGGGCTGGCGATCTTCCGGCCCAATGCGCCACTGTTCTTTGCCAATGCCGAAACCGTGCTGGGCCTGGTGGCACGCCGCGCGCAAGGGCTGGGCGTGCCGGTGGTGGTCTTGAGCCTGGAAGAAAGTGACGATCTCGACACGACGGCGGCCGAAGCGATCGGCGAACTGCATGCCACGCTGGCACGGCGCGGCGGGCGGCTGATCCTGGCCCGCACGCACGATCGCGCGCGGGCGGTGCTGGCGGCATCGGGCCTGGGTGACCTGGCACGCGATGCCACGTTCAGCGTTGCCGATGCAGTGGCATTGGCGCAGACTGCGCCGAGGCAGGCGTGAAGCATGGAGCATGAGTCATGGGGCTGGCCGGTCCGATCCAACCGATTCTCAAGACCGTGGCGATTGCCGACCTGCGCCCCACGCAGATGACCGTTGGCCTGCGCGAGGTGGAGCGCAAGCGCCGCGACTGGGCGCGCCGCAACGAAGCCAGCGCCGCCGGCGAATTCCTGGGCGCGCACATGATCCCGGCCGTGGTCGGCCCGGATGAGCAGCTGTGGATGCTCGATCACCATCACCTGGCCTTGGCGCTGCATCTGGAAGGGGTGGAAGAGGTGCTGGTATCGGTGGTGGCGCGGCTGGCGCACCTGCCGCGCAAGCGATTCCTGGCATTTCTCGACGCCAACAACTGGCTGCACCCCTATGACGCACGCGGCCGCCGCCGCGAATGGAAAGCACTACCCCATCACGTCGGCAAGCTGGAGGATGATCCCTGGCGCTCGCTGGCCGGCGATGTGCGCCGTGCCGGCGGCTATGCCAAGACCACGCGGCCCTATGCCGAGTTCCTGTGGGCCGATTTCTTTCGCGATCACATCGGCCCGCGCAAGCTGGCCAACAAGTTTGACCAGGCCCTGCGCGAAGCGCTGGAACTGGCGCGTGGCCACGGCGCGCGGCACCTGCCTGGCTATGCTGGCGTCGAAAGCGATTGAGCGGGCAAGGCTGGCTTCTGCGGCGCGCGCAGGTCAGCCGTAAGTGCCCGGGGCAAAGCCGGTGGCGCCGCTTTCCACTTCGAACAGGGCGCCATCGTATTCGCCCGGATCGGCCAGGCCGACGCGCGCGCTCGTCACGAACATGCGATCAAGCCCTTCGCCGGCAAAGGCGATGTTGGTGATGCGCCGCGCCGGCAGGGCGATCGTGCGGTCCAGCCGGCCATCGGGGGCAAAGCGGCTGATCCGCCCGCCATCCCAATGCGCCTGCCACAGGAAGCCTTGCGCATCGCAGATCATGCCATCGGGATAGCCGTCGTCCTCGGCCAGGCGCACGAATACCTCGCGCGGGCCAACGCCTTCGTCGGTCAGCGCAAAGCGATAGATCACCCGGCGCGCGCTGTCGGCGTGATAGAGCCATTGCCCGCAAGGCGAGAACGCCGGCCCGTTGGGCACGCCATAGCCGGTGTCGATCACCTGAAACGCGCCATCACTGCCCAGGCGGTAGAGCGTGCCGCTGTCCTGCTCTTCGGCCATGTCCATCGTGCCGCACCAGATCGCGCCATCGGCATCGGCCTTGCCATCGTTCATGCGATTGCCGGGCAGGTGCGGCTCTGGCCCGCTGCGCGGCCCGATTGCGGGCGTGGCGGACGCGGGATCAAAGGTGATCGAGGCAATCCCGCCACGAAAGCCGCCGATCAGGCCGCCCGCCTTGGCGGCAGCGACCCAGCCCAGCGGCTCGGGCATGGTCCAGCGATCGATGGCGCCGCTGGCCAGGTCCATGCGGTTGAGCGCGGGGGCGAGGATGTCGGTCCAATAGAGCGCGCCGTCGCGCGGGCACCACAGCGTTCCTTCGCCCAGGATATCGGCCACGTCGCGGTCGATCTTGCGCCACAAAGCCATCGCGCTCCCGTCCTCTTGCCCTTTGGTGGCGGGGCAGCGCGGATCGTGCCGCCCTGCCCCGCCCTGGTTTTTCAACCGTTTGCGATCAGTGGTTATCGCGCGGCAGGCCCATGGTCTGGGCGATCCGCTGATACTTTTCCGCGCCTTCCAGGATGGCGCCGGTGTTCATCTGGCCAACCAGCGCCCGCTGGATTTCCTGCCACGGCGTCTGGCTGGCGGGATAGGGATAGCCCCCCTTGGCCACCAGCGCGGCGCGGCGCGCCTCCAGCACGTCGTCGGCCACCAGCACGTTGACCGTGCCGGCCTTGAGATCGATGCGCACGCGGTCGCCGGTTTCGAGCAGGGCCAGGCCGCCCATCGCCGCCGCTTCCGGGCTGGCGTTGAGGATCGACGGGCTGCCCGAGGTGCCCGACTGGCGCCCGTCACCAATGCACGGCAGCGCGCTGACGCCTTCAGTGATCAGGTAGGCCGGCGGGCGCATGTTGACCACTTCGGCCGCGCCAGGATAGCCGATCGGCCCCGCCCCGCGCATGAACAGCAGCGTTTCGGGGGTGATCCCCACGGCGGGATCATCGATGCGGTGGTGATAGTCTTCCGGCCCGTCGAACACCACGCAGGGGCCTTCGAACGCTTCGGGATCGGCCGGGTTGGACAGATAGCGCGCGCGGAATTCGTCGCTGATCACGCTGGTCTTCATGATCGCCGCGTCGAACAGGTTGCCCTTGAGCACCAGGAACCCGGCCTCTTCCTTGAGCGGCTGGGCAAACGGGCGAATCACGCGTTCGTCCTCGATTTCCACGCCACGGCAGTTTTCGCCCATGGTGCGGCCGTTGACGGTCATCGCCCCGTCTCGGATCAGGCCCTGGCCGATCAGCTGGGCAACCACGGCGGGAACGCCCCCGGCGCGATAGTAATCCTCGCCCAGGTATTCGCCCGCCGGTTGCAGGTTGACCAGCAGCGGCACCTTGTGGCCCAGGCGCTGCCAGTCATCGAGCGGCAGGTCCACGCCCACGTGGCGGGCGATGGCGGCCAGGTGGATCGGCGCGTTGGTCGATCCGCCGATCGCGGAATTGACGACAATGGCGTTGTGGAACGCGTCGAGCGTGAGGATGTCCGACGGCTTGAGGTCTTCGCGCACCATGTCCACGATGCGCTTGCCGGTGTGATAGGCGCATTCCTGGCGATCGCGATAGGGCGCGGGGATCGCTGCCGAACCGGGCAGCATCATCCCCAGCGCCTCGGCCAGCGAGTTCATCGTGGTGGCCGTGCCCATGGTGTTGCAATAGCCGGTCGACGGCGCCGAGGAGGCGACAAGCTTGATGAAGCCATCGGCATCGAGTTCACCGGCGGCCATCATCTGGCGGCCCTTCCACACGATCGTGCCCGAACCGGTGCGCTCGCCCTTGTGCCAGCCATTGAGCATCGGCCCCACCGACAGGGCAATGGCCGGGATGTTGACCGTGGCCGCTGCCATCAGCAGCGCCGGCGTGGTCTTGTCGCAACCGGTGGTCAGCACCACGCCATCGATGGGATAGCCATAGAGCGCCTCGACCAGGCCGAGATAGGCCAGGTTGCGATCGAGTCCCGCCGTCGGCCGCTTGCCGGTTTCTTGGATGGGATGGACCGGGAATTCCAGCACGATGCCGCCCGCCTCGCGCACGCCCTCGCGGATGCGCTCGGCCAGCACAAGGTGATGGCGGTTGCACGGGCTAAGGTCGCTGCCGGTCTGGGCGATGCCGATGATCGGCTTGCCGCTGCGCAGTTCTTCCAGGCTGATCCCGAAGTTCAGGTATCGCTCCAGATAGAGCGAGGTCATGTCGATGTTGTCGGGATTGTCGAACCAGGCGCGGCTGCGCAGCTTCGGGGTCTGGTGCTCGGTCATAGGGGCCTATCAGCGCGAGGTGGAAACGCGAAAGACCATGACATGCCGATAGGGCTTGCCAGGATCGACGCGCGCGGAAACGAACGACGGGTGGTTGGGCGCATCGGGGAACTTCTGCGGTTCCAGCGCGATGCCATCGCCCATGCGATAGAGGTGGCCCTGCTTGCCGACCAGGGTGCCATCGAGGAAATTGCCGGCATAGAACTGCACGCCCGGCTCGGTGGTGAGCACTTCGAGCACGCGGCCCGAGGCCGGATCTTCCAGCCGCGCGGCAAGGCCGGGCTCGGCGGTCACGCCCTTGTCGAGCGCGAAGTTGTGGTCATAGCCACGGCCATAGACGATCTGCTGGTCACGCCCATCACGCAGGCCATCGGCGACGCGGCGCCCTTGCGTGAAATCGAACACCGTGCCGGCCACCGGGCGCAGTTCGCCGGTGGGGATCAACGTGGCGTCGATCGGCGTGAAGGCCTTGGCCGGAATGGTCAGCACATGATCCATCGCGCCCTGCGAAGATCCTTCGCCCGCCAGGTTGAAGATCGCGTGGTTGGTCATGTTGATGATCGTGGGCTTGTCGGTGGTCGCTTCGAACGCGATCGTCAGGTTGCCGGCCTCGTCCAGCGAATAGGTCACCGTGGCCTTGACCGTGCCGGGATAGCCCGCATCGCCATCGGGGCTGACATGGCTGAGCACGACGCTGGCCACCGCCCCGGACTTGACCGACACCACTTGCCACACCTGCTTGTCAAAGCCCTTGCCGCCGCCATGCAGGCTCGCGGCCTTTTCATTGAGCGGCAGTTGATAGGTCTTGCCATCGAGCGTGAACTTGCCGCCGGCAATGCGGTTGGCATAGCGGCCCACGGTAACCCCGAAATAGTTGGGGTGATCGACATAGCCAGCCAAGTCGTCATAGCCGAGCAGCACGTCCGCCGGCTTGCCGGCACGATCGGGCACGACCAGCGCCTGAAGCGTGGCACCATAGCTGAGGATGCGGGCCGAAACGCCATTGGCAGCCTTGAGCGTGACGGCAACGACCTTCTGTCCATCGGCCAGCGAACCTGCCGCCTCTTGGCTGGCCTGGGCAGCGTGCACGCCGGAAAACGGCGCAAGCGCCAGCAGCGCGGCAAGGGATGCGGCCTTGGTGTTCATCCTGGTCTCCATGGTCGGCCTTTCTTGCCCCGGGGCGGCACGTGAAAACACGTGCGCAGCCATTGACGTGGCCGTACCCGAGCATATAGTCCGACAAATAGAAAGAGCGCAAGCCGGTTCGCAGGCATCACGCTGGGATGTCCAGGCCGCCCCTCGCCTCTGCGCCAACAACCCTTCGAGAGAGGATGGACATGCCCCCAGTTGCTTCTTCGGCTGCGGCTTCCGCTGCCCCTGGCGAGGGCTTGCCGCCCGGCGCCAGCTATGGCCGCGCGCTCGCGCTCTTGGCCACGCTGTTCTTCATGTGGGGCTTCATCACGGTCATCAACAACACCCTGCTGCCGCACCTGCGCGCGGTGTTCGACCTCAACTATACCCAGACCACGCTGATCGAATCCGTATGGTTCATCGCCTATTTCGTCGCCTCCATCCCCTCGGCCAAGCTGATCGAGAAGATCGGCTACAAGATGGCGATGGTCACCGGCCTGCTGATCATGGCCGTCGGCGCGCTGGGCATGATGGTGGCGGCCTCGATCCCGTCCTATGGCGTCACGCTGGTCATGCTGTTTGTCATCGCCAGCGGCATCACCCTGCTCCAAGTTGCGGCCAATCCCTATGTCGCCGTCGTCGGCCCGGCCGAAACCGCCTCGTCGCGGCTCACCCTGGTGCAGGCGCTCAATTCGATGGGCACGATGCTCGCCCCGCTGTTTGGCGCCTATCTGATCCTGGGCCGCTCCAAAAGCGGCACGGCCAGCGCCACCACCGTGCTCACCCCGGCCGAGCGCCTGGCCGATGCGCATTCGGTGATCCTGCCCTATGGCCTCGTCGCCGCCGTGCTGGTGGTGCTGGCCGTGGTGATCGCGCGCTATCCCCTGCCCGCCATGGGCAGCGCCACCAGCCGCATGGCCGCTGAAGAGCGCAGGCATCACTCGCTCTGGGCCCATCGCAACCTGGTGTTCGGCATTCCGGCGATCTTCATCTACCTGATTGCCGAAATCGGCGTGGCCAACCTCTTCGTCAACTTCGTCAGCCAGGGTGACATCGCCAACCTGACGCACGAGGAAGCCGGCCGCTACCTCACGTTCCTGTGGGGCGGGATGATGCTGGGCCGCTTTGCCGGCGGCGCGATCATGCAGAAGGTGCGCGCCGAAACCGTGCTGGCCCTGGCCGCCGTCGGCGCGTTCGTGGTGATGATGATCACGGTCGCCACGCATGGGCCGGTGGCGATGTGGGCGCTGATCAGCGTGGGGCTGTTCCACTCGATCATGTTCCCCACGATCTTTACGTTGGGCATCAAGGGCCTGGGCCCCTTGACCGAGGAAGCATCGGGCCTGCTGATCATGGCGATTGCCGGCGGCGCGCTGGTGGTGGTGCAGGGCAAACTGGCCGATGCCTTTGGCCTGCAGACCTCGTTCCTGCTGACCGCGGCGTGCGAGCTTTACATCATCTTCTACGCGCTGTGGGGCGCCAAGACCAAAACCGCAGACTGATAGCTCCTCCCCGGCACGGGGAGGATCAGGATCGGGCTTTTGCGGCGGACTCGATTGCGCTGGCGGTGTCTTCCAGGGCGAGTTGCACCAGAACGCCCATTGCCTGGGCGGCAGCCTCGCCATCGCCATCGGCAATCGCGTCATAGACCAGGGCGTGATCGGGAATGGGATTGCGCGGCAATTCCCGGCTGCGCTGCTTGAACCGGGTGGTCCAGTGCACCGCCGCGCCGATGCTGGCCGACAGCACCAGTAGCGCGGCATTGTGGCTGGCGCGCAGCACGGCATCGTGGAAATCACGGTCTGCGGCGCGGCCGGCATCGTTGGTCAGCGTGTGCCGCCGCATCGCCGAAAGCGCATCGCGGATCGCCTTGAGATCGGCCTTGTCACGGCGTTGCGCCGCCAGCCGCGCGGCGGCCGGTTCCACCACGGCGCGCAGTTCGAACAGGTCGCGCACGAATTGCAGATCGGGCTCGCCGGCAAAGGCCCAGGCCAGCACTTCAGGATCGAGCAGGTTCCAGCGGTCGCGCTCCAGCACGCGGGTGCCGGCCTTGGGGCGGCTCGCGACCAGGCCCTTGGCGGTCAGCACCTGGATCGCCTCGCGATAGGCACTGCGCGACACTTTGAGCTCCTCCGCAAAGGCCACTTCGCCCGACAGGATATCGCCCGGCTGGTATTGGCCCGACAGGATCGCCGTGCCCAGCTTGTGGGCGATCGCCCCATGCAGGCGCCGGCCTGGGCCGCGCGCCGGGCTGTCGCGCTCATCGGTTGCGACACGTTCCGGCGCCGCGTTGCCGGCGGCGCTTTCCCCTGCCTTGCCCTTGCGCGATTTGTCCGGGAACTGCCGTTGCGTCACTGTCTCGATCGCCTCCTGTCCAGCGTGGGTAGCAGGGAGCGCCACGGGGTCAAACGACTATTATTGCGTTTGTCATCCTGCCGGAATATGTCGGAGTAAATAGGGAGAATCCGATGACCGAATTCCGCTCGACCGACGCCCGCACCGGGCAGCCCCATGGGCCCGCCCTGGCGGTGCACGGCCTTGACGATGTGGCCCGGCTGTGTGCCGCGGCCGAGGCGGCGTTCGACATCTATCGCGCCACGACGCGCGAAGAGCGCGCCCGCTTCCTCGAAACCATCGCCGAGGAAATCCTCGCCATCGGCGATCCGCTGATCGAGGCGGCGATGCGCGAAAGCGGGCTGCCGCGCGCGCGGCTGGAGGGCGAACGCGGCCGCACCGTGGGCCAGCTGCGCCTGTTTGCCGGCGTGGTGCGCGCTGGCGCATGGCAGCAATTGCGCATCGATCCGGCCCTGCCCGATCGCCAGCCCCTGCCCCGCCCCGATCTGCGCCTGCGGATGATCCCGCTGGGCCCGGTGGCGGTGTTCGGCGCGTCCAACTTCCCCCTCGCGTTCTCCACCGCCGGGGGTGATACCGTCTCGGCGCTGGCGGCAGGATGCCCGGTGGTGGTCAAGGGCCACCCGGCCCATCCCGATACCGGCGCGCTGGCCGCGGGCGCGATTGCCCGCGCGGTGGCCGCCTGCGGCCTGCCCGAAGGCGTGTTTGGCCATCTCGTTGGCCCTGGCAACGAACTGGGCGCCGCGCTGGTGGCCGATCCGCGCATTGCCGCTGTCGGCTTTACCGGCTCGCGCGGCGGCGGACTGGCGCTGGCCCGCATCGCACAACAGCGCGAGGTGCCGATCCCGGTCTATGCCGAAATGTCGAGCATCAACCCGGTCGTGCTGATGCCGGCGGCGCTGGCTGCACGCGGCGCGGCGCTCGGCCAGGCGTTCGTCGGCTCGCTCACCATGGGCGCCGGGCAGTTCTGCACCAACCCTGGCCTGGTGCTGGCGATCGCCGGCGACGGCCTCGACGCTTTCCTTGCCGCCGCGCGCGAAGGCGTGGGCCAGGCCCAGCCGCAGACCATGCTGACCAGCGGCATCCACGCCGCCTATGAAGCCGGGGTCAAGGCGCTGGCCACAGCCCCTGGCGTGGAAACCGTGGCGACCGGCCCGGTGGGCGAAGGCCCCTGTGGCCAGGCCGCGCTGTTCGTCACCACGGCCCAGGCCTTCCTCGCCGACAAGGCGCTGGGGCATGAAGTGTTCGGCGCCAGCTCGATCGTGGTGACCTGCGCCGATGCGGCCGAGCTGGCCACGGTGCTCAAGGGCCTGGAAGGCCAGCTGACCGCCACCCTGCACATGGACGCGGCCGATGAAGGCCTCGCCAGCGAACTGCTGCCGATCCTGGAACGCAAGGTCGGCCGCATCCTGGCCAATGGCTGGCCCACCGGCGTCGAAGTCTGCCACGCCATGGTCCACGGCGGGCCGTTCCCGGCCACCTCCGATCCGCGCACCACCTCGGTGGGCAGCCTGGCGATCGATCGCTTCCTGCGCCCGGTCAGCTACCAGAACCTGAGCCAGGCGGTGCTGCCGCCCGAACTGACCGACGCCGCGCGTGGCGATGGCGCGCCGCGCCTGATCGACGGCACGCTCACGCTCTGATCCTCTTCTCTCGCGAAAGACCCTGTTCCATGGCAACCCGCCTTCTTCAGCATCGCAGCGCCGATGGCACGCGCCGCGTGATCCTCGCCACCGGTGACAGCGCCGTGTTCCTCGACAGCCCCGCGACGGTGCGCGAGCTGGCCCAGGCGGCCATCGCCGCCGGGCAGAGCCTCGCCGATGCCGCTGCCGCCCGCGCCGGCACCCAGGCGGTGGACATCGCCGCCGAACTTGCCGCCGGCACGCTGCTGCCCGCGATCGACCACGACGACACCGCGCGCGTCTGGTTGACCGGCACCGGCCTTACCCATCTTGGTTCGGCCGAAGGGCGCGACAAGATGCACCGCGATGCCGCCCAGGCCGAAAAGCAAACTGATTCCATGCGGATGTTCCTGGAAGGGCTCGAGGGTGGCAAGCCCGCAACCGGCGGCGAAGGCCAACAACCGGAATGGTTCTACAAGGGCGATGGCACGCAACTGGTCGGCCCGGGCCAGCCGCTGACGATGCCTGCCTTTGCCAAGGATGGCGGCGAGGAACCGGAACTGGCCGGGATCTATCTGATCGGTGCAGACGGCACGCCGTGGCGCCTGGGGCTGGCTCTCGCCAACGAGTTTTCCGACCATGTGACCGAGCGCCACAACTATCTGTGGCTGGCCCATTCCAAGCTGCGCCAGGCCGCACTGGGCGCCGAACTGCTGCTGGGCACCCCGCCCACCGATATTCGCGGCACCAGCCGCGTGCTGCGCGATGGCGCCACGCTGTGGGAAAAGCCGTTCCTTTCGGGCGAAGACAACATGTCGCACAGCCTGGCCAACCTGGAACATCATCACTTCAAGTACGGGCTGTTCCGCCGCCCCGGCGACATTCACGTGCATTTCTTCGGCACGGCAACGCTTTCGTTCAGCGACGGGATCAAGACGCAGGAAGGCGATGCCTTTGAAATCGCGGCCGCGCCCTTTGCCCTGCCGCTGTACAATCGGTTGGCGCGCGCCGAAGCCGGCCCGGTGCCGTTCGCGGTCAAGGTGCTCTAAGCCATGGCCGCGATCCGCATTGCCGTGGTCGGCATGGGCAAGATCGCCCATGACCAGCACCTTCCCGCCATCGGCGGCAACCCCGCCTTTGCCCTCGCCGCAACGGTCAGCCGCAGCGACAACGGCGTCGATGGCGTGCCGCATTTCCACACGCTTCAGGCCTTGGTCGATAGCGATGTGGCGATCGATGCGGTGGCGCTCTGCACCCCGCCCCAGGTGCGCTATGACCTGGCCGCGCTGGCGCTGGACCAGGGCCTGCATGTGTTCCTGGAAAAGCCGCCAGGCGCCACCCTCGCCGAAGTGGACGCCCTGCGCGCCCATGCCAAAGCGGCCGGCACCACGCTGTTTGCCTCGTGGCATTCGCGCTATGCCGCAGGTGTTGCCCCGGCCCGCGCCTGGCTGGCCGATCGGCGCATTACCGGCGTCAAGGTGATCTGGCGCGAGGACGTGCGGGTGTGGCATCCGGGCCAGGCATGGATCTGGGAGCCGGGCGGCCTAGGCGTGTTCGATCCGGGGATCAATGCCCTCTCGATCATTACCCACATTCTGCCCGATCCGTTCTTCCTGACCGAGGCCACGCTGGAAGTGCCGGAAAACCGCGCCGCCCCGATCGCGGCAGACCTGCATTTCCGCGATTCCCGCGGCACCGCCCTCCACATGGACCTCGATTGGCGCCAGACCGGCCCGCAGAGCTGGGACATCGTGGTCGAAACCGATGCCGGCACGCTGCGCCTCGCCAATGGCGGCGCCGTCTTGACCCTGCCGGGCGAAACCCTGCGCCACGAAGACGACGAATATCCCGGCCTCTATGCCCGCTTTGCCGATCTCGTGTCGCAGGGGCAAAGCGATGTCGACACCCGCCCGCTTACCCTGGTGGCCGATGCATTCTTGCGCGGCAAACGGCTGATGACAGACGCCTTTTTCGATTGATCCCGCCACCTTCGCCAACAAGGACGCGCCCCCGCATGATCAAGATGCTTTGCTCCGCCGCTGCCGCGCTGCTGGCCACCACTGCCCTCGCCGCGCCGGCGCTGGCCGATACCGGGGGCAAGCCCACCACCGCCACGCTGCACGCCGACAAGCCCGGGCCGACCTATGACCGGCATATCTTCACCCAGTTTGCCGAGCATCTCGGCAACGGCATCTATGGCGGGCTGTGGGTGGGCAACGACAAGTCCATCCCCAACACCAATGGCTTCCGCAACGACGTGGTCGCCGCGCTGCGCGACCTCAAGGTGCCGCTGGTGCGCTGGCCGGGCGGCTGCTTTGCCGACGAATACCACTGGCGCGAGGGGATCGGGCCACAGGCCAAGCGCCCGGTCAAGGTCAATACCAACTGGGGCGGCGTGACCGAGCCCAACAGCGTGGGCACGCACGAATATTTCGAACTGCTCCGCCAGATCGACGCAGAGGCCTATATCTCGGGCAACGTGGGCAATGGCACCCCGCGCGAAATGGCCGAATGGATCGAATATGTCACTGCGCCGGCCGGCAGCCTGGCGGACGAGCGCGCGCGCAATGGTCACAAGCAGCCCTGGGCCCTGCCCTATTTCGGCATCGGCAACGAACTGTGGGGCTGTGGCGGCAACATGCGCGCCGAATACGCGGTGGACGAAACCCGCCGCTTTTCCGCGTTCATCAAGCCCGTGGCCGGCACGCAGATCCTGCGCGTGGCCTCTGGCGCCAATGCGGATGACACAAACTGGACCGAAACGATGATGCGCTCCGCCCGCGACCAGGTCGATGGCCTGTCACTGCACTATTACACCGTGCCTGGTGGCGGCACCTGGCCGCCCAAGGCGCAGCCGGTGGGTTTTGACGAGCACGATTGGGCCGATGCCCTGGCCGGGGCACGCCGGATCGACGATCTGCTGGCGCGGCACACCGCGATCATGGACAAGTACGATCCGCAAAAGCGTGTCTTCCTGGCGGTGGACGAATGGGGCGCGTGGTATGCCCAGGATGCCGGCACGCATCCCGGTTTCCTGCGCCAGCAGAACAGCCTGCGGGACGCGCTGATCGCCTCCACCACGCTGGATATCTTTGCCCACTATGCCGATCGCGTGCGCCTTTCGGCGATTGCGCAGATGGTCAACGTGCTGCAGGCCATGATCCTGACCGATGGCAAGAAGATGGTGCTGACGCCCACCTATCATGTCTTCATGATGTATCGCCCGTGGCAGGATGCCACCGTACTGCCGATCGACATTGCCACGCCGTGGTATGCCAAGGATCAGTTCACGATGCCGGCGGTGAGCGGCTCTGCCGTGCGCGACAAGGCCGGCGTGGTGCACGTGGCGCTGTCCAACCGCGATCCGTCCCAGGCCAATACGGTAACGGTCGAGCTCGACGGCATTGCCGCCACCAGCGCGAGCGGCCAGGTGCTGACCAGCGCCGCGATCGATGCGCACAATACCTTTGCTGCGCCCGATACCGTGCACCCGGTGCCGTTCAGCGCGGCAACAATCCAGAACGGCGTGCTCAGCGTCACGTTGCCCGCCAAGTCGGTCGTCGTGCTCGACCTGCACTGATCCCGCAAGCACCTGCGCAAACAAATGGTGCCGGGCCGCTGTCCCGGCCCGGCACCTGGAAGGCCAGCCTGGCATGCGCCGGGCTGGCCTTTTTCCGTTCTGCGTCGGATCAGATCTTGAAGCCGAAGCGCACGCCATAGGTGCGCGGCGGCTGGAACTGATAGGTATTGAGGCGCGAGTTGAAATTCTGTGCCGCATAGGCGAGCACGACCTTGTCACCCACGTTGCGCACAAAGGCCTGGAGCGTCCAGCGCGCACCCTCGGGGGCGTACTGCAGCGACAGGTTGCCGGTCACATAGGGACGCGACTGCGTGTCATAGGTGTTGAACACCGAGTAGTAGAACGAGGAACTGTACTTGGCATCGGCGCGCGGGGTCAGCGTGCCACCGAAAGCCGGGATGGCATATTCGATGCCGCCCGAGACAGACAGCTTGGGCGCGTTGGGCAGCTGGTGGCCACCGATGCTCTGCGGCGTGCCGCCACCATCGTTGACGGTGATGTTGTCGCCAAACCGGGTGTGCAGCCATGCGGCGTTGAGGTCGATCCGCCCGCCTTCGCCGAACAGGGCCACGGCCTGCGCTTCGGCACCATAGATCTTGGCCGTACCGACGTTGAACGTGCCGGCCGCGCCGTTGAGCGAGTCTGCCGTCTGCGAAGCCTGGTAACCGCGATAGTTGAAGTAGAACGCCGAGGCGTTGAGCTGCAGACGGTTGCCCATGAAGCGGTTCTTGGTGCCCACTTCGAACGCATCGAGCGTTTCGGGGCCATAGGGGATCGAGGCTGCCGAGCCGTTGGAGTTGAACCCGCCCGACTTGTAGCCGCGATCATACTTGGCATAGACCAGCGAGTTGGGCGCCGGAGTATAGTCCAGGCCCACGTGCCAGGTCGGCTGCGACTTGGTCATGCGGCCGGCACCATCGGTGAAACCGGTGGTGAACGGGAAGACGAAGCCCCATTCCGGGAAAGCCAGCGCCGGATAATTGAGCGTGGCGCCGCCGGTGCGCACCTTTTCATCGCGGGTATAGCGCCCGCCCACGGTCAGCTTCCACTGGTCGCTCAGCTTGTAGGCGATCTGGCCGAATACGGCGTCAGACTTGGTCTTGACGTTGTAGTCGAAGTGGATGCCGTAGGTGTTTGAAAAATCTAGGAACGACAGCGGGCCGCCCGGCGCATAGGGGCCGGTCATCGCCAGGTTGTAGATCCCGGAATTGATCGTGTTGGTTTCCTGGAAGTGGAACAGGCCAACCTGGAAGAACAGCGGGTTGTTCGACCCGTTGGACAGGCGAACTTCATGGTTCCAGGTGGTCGGCGCCTCGTTCTGGATGAAATTGCGGATCGCCGGATAGGCAGGGCCAGTGGCATCGAGCTTGTGCGCCCAGGTCTGCTTGTCCCAGCCGCCGGCATAGGTCAGCGTCAGGTCGCCGGCAAAGTTGGCAACGGTGCCTTCCCAGCGGATGCGATCGCCCTTTACCCGGTTCGAGGTGAGCGCCTGGTTGGGAAAGCTGCGCGCATCGCCGAAATCGGGCCGGGTGCCCAGCGTCGAAGTCATCGCCACGTCACCCACGTTGCGAATGTCGTCATGCTGGTACGACGCCCAGAGCTTGACGTTGTCGGTCGGCTTCCACTGCAGTTGCACGCGGCCGGACGAGGTGTTTTCGTCGTCCCCATCCAGGTTGATGCCGGTGAGGTGGCGATAACCGTCATGCTGGCGATGAATGCCCGAGAAACGCACCGCCAGTGTATCGGTCAGCGGCACGTTGCCACCCGCTTCGACGTTGAGCGCGCGATAGTTGCCCACTTCGAACGAGCCATAGGCGCCCGCCGTATCGGTGGGACGGTTGGTGATCAGCGAGATCAGGCCGCCGGTGGAATTGCGGCCGTTGAGCGTGCCCTGCGGGCCCTTGAGCACTTCGATGCGGGCGATGTCGTACATCGAGGTGCCGATGGAGAACGAACGGTTGGTATAGAACCCGTCGCGCGCGATCGGCACGGAAGGATCGCCGATTTCGGTCACGTCGGTCGAGGCGATGCCGCGCACGGCAACATAGGCCGAACCCGAGCTGGTGCTGAGGTTGACGCTGGGATCGACCGTGGCGAGCGACTGGACGTTGCTGATGCCCTTCTGGGCCAGATCGGCACCGGTATAGACGGTCAAGGCCACGGCCGTCTTCTGCGCCGAGCTTTCGGTGCGGTTGGCGGTGACGACGATTTCGGCAAGGCCGGCGCTGTTGCCGCCGGTGCTGCTGGCCGCGTCTTGCGGCGCGGCGCCATCCTGCGCGTGGGCAGCGGTGGCGATGGTGGGCATGCTGGCACCGATCAACAGTGCCGCGATCAGGCGGTTCATCCGACGTCCTCCCCTTTTGAGCGTGGCGAGATCGTGACTCGCCATTTATAAAATCAAAATGCTGGTTCTTATTATGGCGGATGAAATTCCCGGTCAAGATGGTTTGACGCAGATCAACGAAGCGATTTTTTATCGTTCTTTTCCAGCATCTTGATCCATAAAAAAACCGCATCTTGACAGCGCGGCCCGGGAAAGCGATACGAAGATCAATAAGAACTAAAGTTCTAATTATGGCGTGGCGCCGGCCCGCCGCTGGGGAGAGCCATGATCACCACCGCCTTCTTTCCGCACCACGCCACTGGGTCGGTCACAACCGCACCGGCAGTGCGCCGCGGCCGCCCAACCGCGGGCCTCGTGCCCAGCACGCCAGATCCATCCCGTTCCCTGTCCCAGCGCGCAGCGCTTCGCTGCCGCCCCTCCTGACGGAGCCATGAAAGCCATGTCCAAGATCCAACGGGGCGTCAGCCTCTATTCGTTTCAGGAAGAGCTCTTCCTGGGCACCATGAGCGTGGAGGACTGCATCGCGTTTGGCAGTTCGATCGGCGCCAAGGGCATCGAAATCCTGCCCGAGCAGAACATGCCCGAATTCCCCAACCTGAGCGATGCCGACGTGGCGCGCTGGCTGGACATGCTGGCCCGCCATGGCGCGCATTTCACCTGCTATGACATGTTCCTCGATACCAAGCTGCGCAAGGATCGCCCGATGAGCGATGCCGAGCAGGTGGAAAGCATCGTGCGCGACATCAAGCTGGCCAGCCGTCTGGGCATTCGCAACATGCGCGTGCTGGTGTTCGTGCGGCCCGATATCCTGGCCGCCTGCGTGCCCTATGCCGAGCAGTATGACGTGCACCTGGGCGTGGAAGTGCATGCGCCGTGGCATCTCGAACATGCCTGGATCCTGCGCACGATCGACGAGGCGGATCGCCTGGGCACCCGTCACCTCGGCATCCTGCCCGACATGGGCATCTTCATGAAGCACTTCTCGCCCGCCCTCCGCGCGCGGTTCGAGCGCCAGGGCGCGCGGCCCGAGGTGACCCAGTTCATCGTCGACAGCCACGAGGCCAAGATCATGGCCGAATACACCATCTACGAAGTGGCGGTGAAGATGGGCGGCAACAAGGCCGAGGTGGCCATGGCCGAAACCCTGCGCCATACCCCCTATGCCAACCCCAAGCGGATCGGCGATTACGCGCCCTATTTCCGGCACATCCAGGCCAAGTTCTATGAGATGGACGAGGACTGCACCGACCCCGCCATCGCCTACGACGAGGTCATCCCCGAACTCGTCAAGTGCGGCTGGGAAGGCACCCTGTCGAGCGAATACGAAGGCAACCGCTGGATTCAGGACGTGTACCCGGTGGACAGCCGCGAGCAGGTGCGCCGCCAGCATGTGATGTTCGAGCGCCTGATCAACCAGGCAGAAGCCGCATTCGGCGCCAAGGAGACCGTGTGATGTTCGACAAGTACCTGATCGATGCCGCCACGGTGCGCAACATTGGCCCGGCGGAGGCGCCCACCGGCTTCGCGTTCGAGGCCAAGCTGGGCTATTACCGTGGCCTGACCCTGTCGATGGTCGAGGAGTTGACGGTCACGCTCGACGGCGTGGAACTGCCGCGTGAAGCGGTGCAGTTCGATGAGGGCCCGGGCCCGATCACGCTCGATGCCATGGAAACCGCCTATGACCGGCGGTGGGCATTCGGCACGCCGGCCACGATCATCGTCAATCATCCCGGCGGCCTGCCGGCGGGCGAACACACCCTCGCGCTGCGGCAAAAGCTGCGCGTGTCCTACCTGCCTTTCCCCGCCTTCAACACCGACGAAAAGACGGTGCAAGCGGCCTGAAAGGACAAAAACGCCATGCATGCTGCCATCAAACCTGCGCTGGCCCTGGCCTTGTTCACCGGTGCGATGGCAGCATCGCATGCCGTTCACGCCAAGCCCAGCGCAGCGCCACACCATATCGCCAAGGCCACCGCTACTACGCGCGAAACCGCCCGCACGCGGGCAATCATCACTGACTTTGCCCGCCGCTTCTATACCCTGCGGCAAGTTCGCAGCGCGTTCGAAACCTATGTCGCGCCGGATTACATCCAGCACAATCCGGGGCTTGCCGATGGGCGCGAGGCGGCCATCGCGGCGCTCACACCGATGTTTTCCGATCCCGGGCACAGCTTTTCGATCCGCCACATCGTGGTGGATGGCGATCTGGCCGCCGTCCACATCTTCGTAAAGCCCGACCCGGCGGCGCGCGGCGCGGCCGTTGCCGATTTCTATCGCCTGAAGGATGGAAAGATCGTCGAGCACTGGGACGTGATCCAGCCCATCCCCGAGACGGCCGCCAACCCTCATCCGATGTTCTGATCGCCCCGCGGCGGGCGCACTGGCGCCGGCCCTTCCGGCATGGCACGGAAATCCGGCTGGACAAAACATAATACTAGTTCTAATTCTATATAGCAACAGCCGTGCGATCTGGGAAACACGCTCGTGTTCCGAAAATCCACGCCGGCTGCATTGACCTTTGGGGAGAGATCATGCGTTTTTCCGTGTTCCTGAATGCCCGTTCGATGAGCCCGGCCGAGGATGGCCGGTTGATCACCGACCTGATCGACCACGCCGAACAGGCCGCCGCCAACGGGTTCGAGGCGATCTTCATGCCCGACCACCACTTCAACGGCTATATGCCGGTGGCGAGCGACAGCTTCATCCTGGCCGGCTATCTCGCCGCTCGCCTGCCGCAGATGCATTTCGGCTTTTCGGTGGTGTCGGTGCCGCTGCACCACCCCGTGCGCTTTACCGAGCGGGTCAACGTGCTCGATCACCTCACCAAGGGCAAGCTGCTGGTCGGCGTCGGTTCGGGCACCACGCCCGAGGAAATGATCGGCTTCAACGTCAACTACAAGGACGCGGGCCCGCTCGCCGAAGCCAATCTTGCCGTGGCCGAAGAGCTGTGGGCCAAGCGCATGGATGATCCGGCCGTGCGAATCGACAACGGGCCGCATCAGGGCCGTGTCCTGCAGCGCATCACGCCTTCCCCCTATGGCGAGCAGCATGCCCGGCTGATGCCGGTGGCGATGAAGGAAAACAGCGCCCGCCGCGCCGCGCGCCATGGCTGGCCGGCCTTCATCCCGGCGTTCACCCCGCCCAAGATCGGCGGGACCGAACCGTTCACGCATGTGAAAAAGTACTTCGACATCTACAAGGGCCTGCTGCTGGAAGCCGGGCACAGCGATGAGGTGGTCAAGGATGCGCTGTCGTGGACCACGCACACCTATCAGGCGGTGCACGTGGCCGAAACCGACGAGCAGGCGCGCGAGGAACTCATGGTGATCCTGCGGTCGTACCAGGACGCGATCGAGCGCGAGGCCGAATTCAACGCCCGCGCCGAAAACGATGAAGCCAATACCAAGACCGACCGCACCCCCAATGCGCTGACCGACGACTGGATCGGCACGTGGTGCCTCTATGGCTCGCCTGAAACAGTGATCGAGCATCTGCGCCCCTATGCCGAACTCGGCATCGGCAACGTGCTGTGCGGCACCACCACCGGGCCGCTGACCGACGAGCGCCTGCGCCTGGCCAACCAGACGCTGGACCTGATGGGCAGCAAGGTCATCCCGGCCCTCAAGGGAGCGTGAACGCCATGAAGATCGTGGGGATCGGCGGAACCCTGCGCGATGGCTCCAGCACCGAACGCCTGGTGGCGGCGGTGCTGGACGCGTGCGCAAGCATGGGCGCCCAGACGCAGATGTTCGGTGGCAGCGCCTTGAAGGCCCTGCCCCATTTCAACCCGGAAAGCGCAGAGCGGACCATGGGCGAACGCGCCCTGGTCGATGCCGTGCGGGCAGCCGATGCCGTGGTGATCGGTTCGCCGGGATATCACGGTGGGGTTTCGGGCCTGGTCAAGAATGCGATCGACCTGCTCGAAGACCTCGCCCGCGATTCGCGCCCCTATTTCGATGGGCGCCCGGTCGGGTTGGTGGTCAGCGCCGCCGGCTGGCAGGCCACCGGCGTGACCCTGGCCGCGCTGCGCGGCATTACCCATGCCATGCGCGGCTGGCCGACCCCGCTGGGGATTGCCGTCAACACCGTGGCGCAAAAACCCTTCGCCGCCGATGGCAGCCTGGCCGATCCCGAAATCGCCGGGGCCGTTGCCATGCAGGCCCGCCAGATCATGCAATTTGCCAAAGGTGCCGCATGACGCTTTCCCTTGCCGACGCCGCCCGCCTCACTGCCGGCGCCACGATGTGGACCACCGGCGCCGTTCCCGAACGCAATGCCCGCAGCCTGATGCTGGCCGATGGCCCGATGGGCGTGGCCAGCGGCCGAGTCGACGAACGCGACGTTTCCGTGCTCACCCCCGCCCCGGTGGCGCAGGGCGCCAGCTGGGATCTTGATCTCGTGGCGCAGATGGGCGCGCTGGTGGGCAACGATGCCATCACCATGGGCGTCGACGCGCTGCTCGCCCCCAACGTCAACATGGCGCGCAGCCCGCTCGCCGGGCGGGCATTCGAATACTATTCGGAAGATCCGCTGCTCACCGGGCTGTGCGGCGCGGCCTGGGTGCGTGGCATCCAGGCCACCGGCACTGCCGCCGTGGCCAAGCACTTTGTCTGCAACGACAGCGAGACCCAGCGCGACACGATGAACTGCGTGGTGGATGATGCCACGCTGCGCCAGGTCTATCTGCTGCCGTTCGAAATGGCCTGTGCCGCCGGCTGCGGCGGGATCATGACCGCCTACAACCACGTCAACGGCGATTGGTGTGCCGAAGCGTCGGGCCCGCTCGCCATCGTCCGCGATGAATGGGCCTATGGCGGGGTGCTGATGAGCGATTTCTTCGCCACGCACTCCACCGCCGCCACGCTCAACGCCGGGCTCGACCTGGAAATGCCCGGCCCCGCCCGCTTCCTGGGTGCCAAGGCCGAAGATGCCGTGGCCCAGGGCCTGGTCAGCGCCGCCCGCGTGCAGGACGCCGCCGAACGGGTGGTGCGCTTCAACCAGCGGTTTGGCGGCGCAAAGACGCCCGCCACGCTCGATAGCGAGGAACTGCTCACCGCAGGCGCGGCCGCCGGCTTCGTGCTGCTGCGCAACGATGGCCTGCTGCCGCTCGCGCCCACGATTCGCACGCTGGCGGTGATCGGCCCCAATGCCACCGCGCCGCGCTACCAGGGCGGCACCTTTGCCCGCATCGCCGTGACCCCGGATGCGCTCACGCCGCTCGAAGCGATCACTGCCACGCTGGGCCAGCACATGGCGATCGTCCACGAACCGGGCGTCGATCCCCAGCCCCGCCTTCCTGCCATGCCGGTGACCCCGGCGATGGACCTGGGCGATGGCAACACCACCGGCCTGACGGTGGAATACTTCGCCGGGCACGATCTGACCGCGGAACCGCTCTCGCGGGAGACGCGGGCGACCAATTCGCTGGTCTGGTTCCACGGAGTGCACGATCAGGGCCGCTTCAACGAGACCGGCGCCGTGCGTGCCAGTGGCTGGTACACTGCGCCCGGCGATGGGGCGCATCGCTTCTATGCCGGGGCAACCGGGCCGGTGGTGCTCAAGGTCGATGGCGTCGAAATCGTTCGCCGCGATGTCCAGCCGGCTGCGTCCGACATCATGGGCGTGCTCAAGGCGGGCGATGCCGAGGAAGGCGTGGTGAAGCTCCGCGCCGGGCAGCGCGTGCTGGTCGAGGTGGAACTGCGTTATGCCCCGGCCCGCGTGCAAGGCCTGTGGTATGGCGTGCGGGCGCCCGATACGCCCGATGCCATGCTGGCCCGCGCGATTGCCGCCGCAGCCCAGGCCGATGCCGTGGTGCTGATGCTGGGCGAAACCGCCGATGCCAGCGTCGAAAGCAAGGACCGCAGCGATACCCGGCTCGATGCCGCACAGTTGCATCTGGCCCAGGCCGTGCGCGCGGCCAATCCGCGCACGGCGATCGTGGTCAACGTGGGCCACGCGTTTGACGCCAGCTTCGCTGCTGACGCCGCCGCCTTGCTGGTGGCCTGGTATCCCGGGCAGAACTTCGGCAAGGCCCTGGCCGACGTGCTGGTCGGCGCCCGCGAACCCGGTGGCCGCCTGCCGATGACCCTGGCGGCGCAAGAGGCTGATTATCCGGCCCTGGACCTGGCGCCTGATGATCGCGGTGACCTGCGCTATGATGACGGGCTGCTGGTTGGCTATCGCGGCCTCAAGGCACAGGGCAAGGCCGCGCTGTTTCCGCTCGGTGCCGGCATGGGCTATACCCGCTTTGCCCTGGGCGAAGCGCGCATCGCCGATGGCCGCATCGTGGTGGACGTGACCAACACCGGCACCCGCGCCGGCAGCGAGGTGATCCAGGCCTATCTGGCGCAAAGCCCCTATGCCCTGGTCGGCTTTGCCAAGCTGCACCTCGCCCCGGGCGAGAGCGCCACAGCCACGATCGAGCCCAGCCCCTACATCCTGCGCAGCGTGCCGGGCAGCGATCCCGTGCCGCTGGTGGTGGGGCGCAACGCACAGGACGCCGCCTTCACGCTGAGCTTGCCGCGCTAGGCAAGGCGAGCAGCGGCAGCACATAAGGCCCGGAATGCCCATGTGGCGTTCCGGGCCTTTTGCTGTGGCGGCCGTCCGCGCCAAGGCACTTTCTACGCCGACGCAAAAAGGCCCCGCCCGGTTTCCCGGCGGGGCCTTGTTTGATGCGCTTGTGGCGCAGGACTGCTTAGTGGGTCAGTCCGGCAATCGCGTTGTCGACCAGGGCGCGGTCAGCATCGGCGCCGTGACGGGCGGCGATGATCTGGCCAGCGGCCGAAGCCGCAGCAGCAGCGGCCGTGGCGCGCAGATCGTCAACCGCGGCGCGTTCGGCAGCGGCGATCTTGTCCGAAGCCATCTTCTCGCGGCGGGCAATGACCTCGCGGGTATCGGCTTCGGCCTTGGCCACGATCGCGGCGGATTCGGTGCGCGCATGCTCGAGCATGGCGGCCGCATCCTTTTCCGCGTTGGCGATGCGCGCGGCGTATTCGGCACGCAGCGCTTCGGCTTCGGCGCGAAGGGCCTTGGCATCGTCCAGTTCGCGGCGGATCGCGGCGATCTGGTTGTCGAGGCCCTTGGTGATCGCGCCCGGCACCTTCTTCCACACCAGGATCAGCAGGAAGACGAACATGGCGGCGGCAACGATCGCGCCGGCACCGATGCCGTGGATGGTGGGCTCGGCTGCTTCATGGCCGCCGGCGTGCTGTTCGACCGTGGCGGTCGTGGCGGTCGCGTTAGCCATGAGCGAGCACTCCCTGCACCGCACCGCGCGCGTCTTCGGCCGAAACCGAAAGGCCCGCCAGGCGGCTGACGATATCCTGCGCGGCCTGCGCGGCCACGTCTTGCACTTCCCCCTGCGCGGCGGCGCGGGCGGCGGCAATGCGCGCCTCTGCTGCGGCAGTGGTATCCTCGATCCGTGCCGATGCGGCATCGAGGGCAGCCTGCGTATTGCGGGCAGCCTCGGCCTTGGCGGCGGCGATCAGGTCATGCGCCTGGGCGCGCTGCTTGCCTTCGGCAATGCGCCAGGCCTGTTCTTCGGCATCGGCGGCGGCCCGGGCGGCCTCGGCCGCGCCAAGATCGTCGGCGATCTGCTTGTTGCGCTGGTCGATCGTCGACACCACGCCCGGGAGCATGCCCCGGCCGATGACGAAGAAGACCAGGCCAAAGCACACCAGCAGCCAGAAGATCTGGCTGGCATAGGTAGCGGCGAGTTGGGCTATCTGGGGCATCGCGTTGGTCCGCGCTTCCTGTCTGTCGTTCTGGCCGGCCGGGTTTTACGCCGGCCGGATGTCAATCAATGGTCCGCTCGCTGCCCTTAGGCAACGAAGATCAGGATCATCGCGACGACGAACGAGAGCAGGCCCAGAAGTTCGGCGGCGGCGAAGCCGATGAACAGACGGCCCTGCTGGCCATCAGCGGCGCCCGGGTTGCGCAGCGCGCCTTCGAGGAACTTGGCGAAGACATTGCCCACGCCCAGCGAGGCCAGACCGGCGCCGATGGCAGCGAGACCAGCGCCGAGAAGCTTTGCGCTCTGTGCGTCCATGATAAAAACTCCCTCTTTGTCGTAAACCGGTGTGAAGCGGTATCAGGTGGTGGTGACGGTCAGTGAAGGTTTTCTGCGTCGTTGAGATAGACGCAGGTAAGCAGGGCAAAAACGTAGGCCTGGATGCCGGCAACCAGCAGTTCCAGGGCGCAGATGCCGATCATCAGCAGGAAGCTGGGCACGCCGGCCAAGAAGAAGGTTCCCACGCCCGCATTGGTGCCCGAGATGACGAAGCCCGAGAGCACTTCGAGGAGCACGTGGCCGGCCATCATGGCGACGAACAGTCGCAGGCCGAGCGAGAACGGACGCACCAGGAACGAGATCAGCTCGATCGGGAAGATCACCGGCACCATCACCGCCGGCGTGCCATGCGGCACGAACAGCGAGAAGAAGTGGAAGCCGTGCTTGGCAAAGCCCACGATCAGCACGATCGCAAAGCTCATGATCGCCAGCACACCAGTCACGGTAAAGTGGCTGGTGGCGGTAAAGGGATGAATGCCGACCAGCGCCAGCGGCAGCAGGCCGAGCAGGTTGGCAAACAGGATGAACGTGAACAGCGAGAACACGTAAGGCAGGTACTTGCGGCCCGCGTCACCGATGTTGGACTGCAGCAGGGTGTCGACAAAGCCGGTCAGCCCTTCGACAGCCATCTGCCAGCGGCCCGGAACCTGGGCCTTCTTGGCGCCACCACCCACGAACACGATCAGCACCAGGGTGGTGATGACCATCCACAGCGCCGAGTTGGTGAAAGCAATGTTGTGACCGGCAATCGCCCAATGATCGGTGCCAAACAGCGGCTCGATCGTGAATTGGTGTACCGGATCGACCTTTCCTTCGGCCACAGTGCTTGTCCCCGTTACGCGCAAAAACACCAAGGCGCCCCCTGCTCCGGCCAGTGTAATGGCCGGAAACCCATCGGATGCAAAGACCCGATCAGGAACGCCCGTTCGAGATCCTGATGATATTGCGGAAGGCCACGCCCATCCCCACAAACAGCATCACCAGAAGCCCCCATGGTCGCGTTCCGGCAAACTGGTCGATGACCCAGCCAATGAACGCGCCGCCCGCAAGCCCGCCGATCAGTTCGGCCAAGACCCGGTTGCCCATGCGATAGTTCGCGTCGGACTTTGCCTGGTCTGGCGTTGGCCTGCGCGCCTGTTCCTTCTGGCGTGCGGCATCGAGCCGCGCGTTCAGGGTGGAAAGGCGTGCATCCTCACCGGTGGGCTCTGCGTCGGTCTGTTCGTCACTCATGCCATGCTCCGCCAAAGGATCGAACAGGGTATGTCCGTTCCCCCAACGGGGCATATCATGCGCAACGGCATCCCGCCGAGGGCGCCTGCCCCTTAGGCGGGGGGTTTTCCCGAGTCAACCGCCGTGCGCCGAACTTGCCACAGTTGCACGCATACGTTTGCGTCAATCTTGCGACATCCCGATCGCAAGATGCTGGAAAATCGGAATTTTTACAGACAGCGCGAATCCCGCTGCGGCGGGGCGCTGGTGCGGGTCTGCCAGGTGCCATTAGGCGCCTGATACTTCTCGCCCGGCTGGGTCTGGGCAATCAGCAGACAGCCCGAGGTGAAGGCATATTCCTCCACCGTCGCCTTCTGGGCCTGGGCCTTTTCGGAATAGACCGCCCGGCGCTTGAGGTTGATATCCTCGACCACCGCCTTGAGCGCGGGGCTCGGCGGGGTGACATAGCCGAGATAGCCATCCATCTTCTCGCCCACCTGGCCTGCGGCGCGCGCGGCGGCATAGGCCGGATCGCGCTGCGCCAGCGCGGCCACGGGGGCAATCGCCAGCGGCAAGGCCACGGCAGCGGCAATCAGAGCGGAAAAAGCAGTGGTGCGTGCCATCTCAGAAGATGTCCTTGTTCTTGTCGATCGTCTGGCTGGCATCTCCGGCCAGGCGATAGACGACTTCCTGCTTGATATTGATATTCAGCTCGATGACGATCGGCTTGTCTGGGGCCTTGACCGAAATGCATCCGCACAGCGTTGCGGCAAACCCTGCCAGCGCGCCTGCGGCCAGAACCTTGCGCCTCACGTCAGCACCCCCCTTTTGGCCGTTGCACCCGGCAATCGTTGCAGTGCCATGATGCACGGTCAAGAGAGGGCAATGCGTTTTGCGGCTCATGGCATGTTTCCACTTGCTGAAGGCTGAATGGCGGGCTGGCCGGCTGGCGTGGCGGCTGATGCTGGCGTGCGCGGCACGACGCGCCCCTTGGCATCGAGCAGGCCCACGGTGCGCGGATCGGCCACGACCGAGGGGTCATACATCGACTTGTAGGTGCCCAGCAGGCTGTAGAACGGCGCCCGGACGTTGAGATTGAACTGGATCGGCAGGCCTTCGATCTGGCGGGTGAAGAAGTTGCGGCTTGCCCCCGCCCCCTGGCTCACGCCGCCGAACTGCACCTGGGTCACGAAATCGCCGGCGATATCACCGCGCAGGGCGATGGTCATGTGCTTGTAGTCCAGGGACCGCAGCGCCTGGAATGCATAGTTGGCCATGAACGAGAGGTCTTTGTAGGTCAGCGCGCCGACATACGAGACATTGCCGCCCCCGCGCGAGGCGAGCGCCCCGCCGACGATATGCCCGCCCGTGGCATCGAACACCACCGGCAGGCGCCCATCGAACGTGCCGGTGGCGGAAATGTTGGCCATTTCCATGCGCGAGACGAACTGCGCGGCATCGAGCCCCTCGATCACCAGGGCAAACCGGCGTTCCTCCGCCAGGGCGAAGCGCAGCGTGGTCGGCTCGATCGACAGGCGCCCGCCCATGAACGGCCACTGCGCCCCGTTGACCTGGACCACCTGCCCGGCCTTGAGCTGCAGGTCCACCGTGCCATCGGTCACTTCCACACCGGGGTTGATCGAGGCCACCTTGAGGATCTGGTGCGGGGCGGTTTCCATCGCCAGCAGATCGGTAAAGTTCAGCGTGCCCGAAAGCCCCTTCACCGGGCCGAATGCGGCAGCAAAATCAAGCCCCTGGCTGCCGAATCGGCCAGACGAGGTGACCTTGTCGCCCTGCCAGTCGATCCGCCCCTTGCCGCTGACCGCGCCATTGGCATTGGCGACGAGGCCAAGCGCCAGCGGCGTCAGCTGCGCAGGCTGGAGATCCTTGTCGAACACCAGCTTGTCCACCACCAGATCGGCATGGCCGGTGGCGCGCGCCAGATCATGCTCGACCGTGACGGCCGTGACCGGACGCCCGCTGGCCGCTTCGCGCAGCAGCGCCTGGGCGGCGATTCGCCCGTCGGCCAGGGTCAGCGTGGCGTCGCGTGCGGTCAGCTTGGCAAAGCGGGCCGGGCTGGCGCGATCGGTCAGGTCGAACGTGGTATTGGCCAGGGCCAGCCGGCCATCGGCAAAGCGCCAGGCGCCGGTGGCGCCGGTGATGTCGAGCGGCACGGCGGCCATGCGCGCTTCCACGCCGGAAAAGCTGCCGGTGAAATCCTGGCCCAGCCGCGCGGTGAGGTCGGCCAGGGTCAGGCGGGTGGCGGTGGCCTCTGGCCCCAGTGCCACGTTGACTCCGCGCGCGGTCAGCGTGCCGGGCCAGGCCAGGCCCACCGCGCCGGTTTCCAGGCGCAGCGGGGTTTCACCCATGCGCCCGGTCATGCGCAGCGCCGATGTGCCCAGCGCCACGCGCAGCGGCGCGCTGCCGGCCGAAACGATCGCCTGCCCGCCCACCGGGCACACCGTGAGGCTTTGTCCGTCGATCGCCATCTGCCCCAGTTCCAGCGAATCGAACGCGGGCTGGATGCATCGCCGCCACAAGGCCAGCGCGCCATGGCGGCCATAGGCGCCGTTGATCGGCAGGCGCAGGTTCTCCACCCGTCCGCCCGGGATGGCGCCAGACAGGCGCGTCTGTCCCGAAAAGCCCAGGGAGCCATCGGGCATCTGCACCACGACCATCTCCGGCACGGCCAGGTGCCCGCCGCCCACGGCATAGTCCGCCATGGTCAGGTGAAACTGCGCGCCGCTGTTGCCCAGCCGCTCCATCGTGCCCGACAGGCGCGGCAGGCCATTGCCGCCGGTCACGAAATTGCCGGCAAAGCGGGGTGTGGCGGCGCTGCTGCCAGAGACGCGCACCTTGTTGAGGCCGAGCAGCGCCTGCCCGCTGCCGCCGCGCAGCGCGCCTTGGGCCACGACCACGTCCCAGGCGCCATCATGGCCGTGGCGCAGCGTGAGATCGGCGGCAAAGCGGCTGCCGCGCTCTTCCTCGTGCAGGCGGCGCCGTACTTGCGCCACCATCGGGGCGGCCAGCGTGCCGGCCACCGCGGCCTGGGCCGAGGCGAGCGCCTGGTCGAGCATCGGCCCACGGCGCAGCCCGCGCGCATCGACCGTGCCGCGAAATTCAGCGTCGGGCATGCCGCCTGCGGCCGCCGCCGGCCGCGCCTTGACTAGGCCATCCAGTTCCAGCAGGCCCACCCCGCCTTGCGCGGTGCGCACGCCGCCAGCCGTTGCCGCCACGCGCCCGCGCAAGGCGCCGTCGCGCCAGGCCAAGGCCGTGTCGAGGCCCAAGGTCTCGCCCGAAGCCGCGCCGGCGCGAAACGCGCTGGAGCGCACCTGACCCTTGACGCTCAGCCCGGCCAGGTCGCGATCGGCCAGCACATCGAGATTGAGGTCGGCCCCGCGCACTGCCAGGCCGGCGCTGCCGCAGGCCAGGTTGGCCACGCGCACCGGGCCAGCAAAGCGCGGCTGTTCGTTGCGGATCGTCACGCGGCCAAACGCGGTTGCCCGCCCGGTGCTGCAGGCGCCCAGCGCCAGGCGCGGCGCCACCACCGCCAGCGTGCCGGCAAAGCCATCGCGCAAGCCCCCTGCCCCATCGGCCTTGAATGCCACGCGCCCCTGGTCGGCATCGACCAAGCCGCGCCCATCGATGATCGTCAGGCGCCAATCGGGCAGGCGGAACGGTTGCTTGGAAGAAGACGGCGCATAGATCACCTTGTCGAGCGCGCCAAAGCTCGCATGCCCGCCATGGACCGTGCCATAGAGCCGCGGCCGCACCAGCGTGACCTGGCCGATGCGCGGGCCGGTCAGGCTCCACGCCAGGCTCAATTCCGCCCGTTCGATCACCAGATCGGGGCGCGCCGGATCGCCCACCACCACATTGGCAAGCACTTCGCGGCCAGGCCCGATCGAGACGATGGTATAGCGCGCCGGCAGGCCCAGGGCCGCCAGTTCGCGGGCGATCACCCCATCGGCGATGCGGTTGCGCGCCAGCCACAGGCCGCCGCCGACCACCAGCACCGCCGCACCCGTGGCCCAGAGCGCCACACGCCAATGCCGCCGCCGCCCCTTGGGCACCGGACCATCGGGTTCCGCCAAATCGGTCGTATCCGCCATTCGCCCCCTTCTTGCGCATGGCCCGCGCTTGGGCAATGCAAATCGCCGTAACATTCTTCCCGCCAACGCGTGCCGGTCGGTCCGGTGCCGTGCTTTTTGCGCCTACACCTTCTTGCCCGCACGAGGTCATGCCGGACGAACCCCGACTCTTTCCTGAACGATCGGCACCCACTGCCGATCTTGTGCCGGATCGGGTGCGCGAGGCGGCGCACGATCCATCCGGCCACCGCGCCCGGCTGCGCCGCCGCCTGCTGAACGGCAGCGACGATGCCCTGGCCGATCATGAAGTGATCGAGGCGCTGCTGATGACCGTGATCCCGCGCATGGACGTAAAGCCGCTGGCGCGCATGCTGCTGCAGCGCTTCGGCTCGCTGCCCGGCGTGTTCAACGCCGATCCACGCGCGTTGCAGGCGGTGCCCGGCATCAAGGAAGCCGCCGCTGCCGCGCTGCGCATTGCCGGCGTGGCTGCGCGGCGCCTGGCCCGCGCGCAAGTGCAGGAAATGCCCGTGCTGTCGAGCTGGCAGGCGCTGATCGACTATCTCACCATCGACATGGCGCACCTGAACCACGAACGCGTGCGCGTGCTCTATCTCAACACCCAGAACCGCCTGCTGCTCGACCAGATCGTGAGCGATGGCACGCTCGACGAAAGCGCGATCTACACGCGCGAGATCATTGCCAAGGCGCTGGCAATCGGCGCGGCCGCGCTGATCTTGGTCCACAACCACCCCACTTGGTCATTTTGACCCCAGCACACCCTAGCGCATTACCGCGCATTTTCGCGGTTTTTTATCTCTATTGACAGGGGACGGTTATGTGGCAATTCTTGGGGGTATGGACGTTAACCGCCCCCACTTTACGGCCCCAGTTTTAGAGCCGTCCCCAGCGTAGGAATGACCCGTGGTAGCTTTGACAGATGGCGAGATCAGACAGGCGATTAAACTTGCCGAAGCCAATCGAAGAGAGAGGAGCCTCCCTGACGGGGAGGGCCACGGCACAGGTCGGTTGACGCTGATTCTCAAGCCGATGCCAAAGCGCGTTACAGCGGTCTGGTACGCGGTCCAGTGGAGGGACAAAAAGCGCATCAAGTCGAAGGTCGGCGAGTACCCGTCGCTTTCGCTGGCAAATGCGCGCAAGATTTTCGAGCGAGACTATGCGCTTCCGATCCAGCGGGGCAGCAGCATCAAGGTCGCAGGCGACTCCCGACCCGGGACGGTGGCCGACCTGTTCGAAGCTTATACGGATGCGTTGAAGGACGCTGGAAAGCCATCTTGGAAGGAAGCCAAAAAGGGGCTGAACAAGATCGCGGATACGCTCGGGCGAAATCGGCTAGCTCGGGAAATCCTGCCGGAGGATGTGTTAGGAGTGATCCGACCCATCTATGATCGAGGAAAGCGATCGATGGCGGACCATGTCCGCAGCTACATCCGCTCGGCGTTCTCCTGGGGTTTGAAATCTGAAAACGATTATCGAAGCGCCTCGCCACGTCGCTTTCGCCTGACCTTTAATCCGGCTGCAGACATCCCGACTGAGCCGAAGGTGGTTGGTACGAGGTGGCTGACCGAGGAGGAATACGTGCGCCTCTACAAATGGCTGGAATGTCCCGATGCACCTGTGCATCCCCCATATCTCAGAGCGGTCCGCTTGCTCATGCTGACCGGCCAGCGCGTCGAGGAGATCGCTCGGCTCCATGTCAGTCAGTATGATCGAAAGGAGCAAATCCTCGATTGGTCAAAGACCAAGAACACGAAGGCGCACGCAATCCCGCTTCCCTCGATCGCGGTCGAGCTGCTGGAAAGCATCACGCCTAACGAATACGGCTGGTTTTTTCCTTCGGCAACCGACCCGAGCAAACCAGTCGCACATGGTACTCTCTATTCGTTTATGTGGCGAGTGCGAGAGCGCGGCGTCATTCCCGACGTGACCAATCGCGACCTCAGGCGAACCTGGAAGACATTGGCGGGTAAGGCTGGCGTCTCCAAGGAAATCCGCGACCGGCTTCAAAATCACACGCTTCAGGACGTGAGCTCGAAGAGCTACGATCGCTGGAATTATATGCCTGAAAAGCGTGCCGGAATGAAAAGATGGGATAAGTTCGTGACGGCGCTTCTCGCTCGCAAGGCGCTCCGGCTGGCAGCCTGAAAGGCTCCCGCTGCCGGGGCGCTTCCACACAGATCAGTAGTTAGGAGCCCTCACTCGAAGGCATCATCCCCGAAACGCACTCTCAACTTGATCGCAACGCTATTCGCATATCTCCGCTGACGCCATTCGGTAGGGCTGTGGTAGATGCCAATGGCCTTCCAGTAGTCGTTCGATAATCTGAGAGCAGAGAGGAAGATCCAGCGCGCGGCCTGCACATTGAAGCACGGATCGCTTTTGAGCCAGCCTCTCACCTGCTCCGGTGGTCGCCCGGTCAGTCTCGAGAGCTTCGGCACCCAGAAGCTGTTGACCTGGAGTGGTCCAAGATCATGGGTGCCGTTGCCGTTCGGCACTTGCGCCCCGATCCAGCCCCCTTCTTGGTCGCGCAGTCCCCAAAGGGTTTTCTCAAGCCAGGCGCGACCTCCCGCTGCCTGCCGGATGCATTGCCCGAGGCGCGCCTCGTGATCGGCCGACGGTGTACCTCTGGCGTCTGCATGGCCTGCTGATGCCAGGAGGATCGCGAGCGGTAGCAAGCGCCGGGCTGGTTTTAGATCAACGGTCATGCCCGCCTCCGTGATCCCGAGCGGGGGCGTGCTGAGGCTCGGGTGGCGGCTGTTGGGCTGAGGACGGCTGCTGCGGCCCCTGCTCGCGGTCGTCTCCCCTGCCCGAACTCCGCTCGAGCAGAGAGATAATCCACCGATCGAGGAAGCTCGCTGCCGATTGCGCCCGCCCCGCGATATAGGAAGAAAGGCCGTTAGCCCTGGCCACTTCCGGCTGTGTTTGGGCCGTCGAGAGACGGTCCTTGCGGGCCTGCCGCTCGACGCGCTGTTCGTCGCGCAGCCGATCCCAGCGCTCCCCATGGAGCGCGGTGCGCCCTTTCACGCTGTCCTTCTCGATCCGACCCAACCCCTGGAGTGAGGATGTCTTCTCGCCCGACCGGAGGGTCAGTTTTTCTACGAGCCGCTCGCGGTCCTCGGTCCAGAGACTCGCACCGAACCGGGCGCGGGTGATCGCTGTGTAGTAATTCTGACCGGTCACCAACGGCGAGTTCACCGGCGCGAGAACATAGACTCGATCGTAGGTCTTGGACTGCGCTGAGTAGACGGTCTCCCCATAGCCATGGTCCCAGTTCTTGTGGCGGGAGAGGTCGATCTCCTGCGCCTTCCCGTCCCGATCCCAGCGGATCGTAGCGATCATGCCGTCGAGCCGTTCGACCGTTCCGCGCTCGGCATTCTTCAGTCCGAGTTCCTTGTTGACCAGACGCCACTGGATCCGGTCGCCCTCGGCGAGGTCGCGCTTCTCGTCCTTGAAAACGTTGATCTGCGACGCTCGGCCAAGGCGAGGATCCCACTGGATGGTCCGCCCATGCTCATCGACGATGTTGACCATCTGCCGGCCACGAGCATCGCGCCCGACGCCCACCACCTTATATTCGGCATCCCGTGCGATGCCGAGGCCGGCATTGTCACGCGAGAACACCACCACCTGCCCACGCGAGTAGAAGCGCGCAAAATGCTTCTCCTGATCGGTCATGCCCGAGGGCGACAGGATCGAGAGCCGCGCATCCTCGGCGGCGACGGCGCCCTCCACCTTCAGGGCTTCGCGCACTTTGGTGTTGACGATCAGTCGGGTCGCGTTTTCGAGGACGAGGATGTTGGTCCTGTCCCGGGTTTCGGGGGGTAGCCGCGTCCAGTCGGCGACCAGCGCGACCGCGAGCTTCTCCGCGCTGTCGCCGCTGATCACCTTGTCGAGCGCGCCGAGCGATCCATCATAGTTCTGGAGCCGCGCCAGGCGGACCGCCTGGGTGATCTTGTCAGCCTCCTGTCGTACCGTCTCCCGCAGTTCCGCCTTGGGTAGGCCGAGGCGCTGCATCAGCCAGAAGGGCTTGCCCTGCTCGATCGCCCCCGTCTGGCGGGTGTCGCCGAGCAGGATCAGCCGCGCGCCGGTGGTCCGGCTGATCTCGAGCAGGCGGACCGCCTGCCGATTGCCGAGCTGCCCGGCCTCATCGACGACGAGGACATGGCCGTCGTCGAGTTTGGCGCCGCCAGAGGCGAGCAGGCTGGCGACCGTGCGCGATTCGATGTCCGCCTTCTTGCCGAGTTCGCCGGCGGCTGATGAGGTGGGAGCGAGCGCGATGAGGGTCGCTTCCTCCCCCGCTGCCTCGCGAAGCGCGCCGATGATCGTCGACTTGCCTGAGCCCGCGACACCATGGACGCCGACCACCCGGTCGGAGGAAAGCCCCAGATGCAGAAGAGCCGTCCGTTGGTCAGGCTTCAGTCCGTGCGCGATCCCCGCATCACGCAGGCTCTCGACCGAGGCGAGCGGCTTCGCGTCTCCCAGCGCCAAAGCCAGATGGTCCGCAAGGGCCATTTCAAGGCGCGCGGTCTTGCGTGACGTCCGGCCACGTGTGTGGACTTCGTCGCCGGTCGGATGCCGCGTTTCGAGGAGCTTGGCGCGCGCCTGGTGCTCCTCGACGATCGGCCTGACGTCCGACAGCCGAACTTCGCCCACATGGGAGGCCAGAGCCGTCTGCAGCAACCGGCCGAGATTGTTGACGGCTTCCTTCCCTTCCGACTGCCGGAGCCCGAAGAGCATCGCCCGGGCCGCGACCGGCTGGGGCACCTCGATGTCGCGCGCGCCCGCTTTCTCGGCATCGGCCCGCGTGTCATGCACGGCTTCGGCATGCTTTCCGAGGCGACCTTCCCAGCTCTCGTGGAGAGCTTCGAGGGACATTTTCTGCTTGGGCCCGCGCGTCACATAGAAGGAATGCTGACGCGCAGCCTGCCCGGTCAGCCCGTGCTCCTTCGCATGGGCGTCGATCTGCTCGGCGCGCTGCGACATGTCGATGATCAGAGCCTTGGGGACACCCCGGATCTCGAACAGCCCCTTGCGCGGGTCGAACTCGACATCGTAGCCGCGCTCGCGCAGGAGATGCGCGAGTTCGTTGCGATAGACCTGACCAGCTGTCATCTGCTCGGCAAACATGGCGCGGGTTTCGAGACTGACTTTCTTCTCACCGTCCCGCTCGTCGGTGATGTTCATGACGACGACATGGGTGTGGAGGTGGGGATCGAGTTCGCGTGAGGCATGCTCGGTGAAGCGCGCGTAGATCAGCCGCCCGGTCGTCTTCTCGGTGACCTCGCCATCGACGCGGTGGCGCATCGTGGCATGTTCCTCGAGATAGGAGAGCGCGACGCTAACGGCCTGCTCATGCGCCTCGACGATCCGCTGATCACCGGCGACCAGCGCCATGATCGACACCGACTTGGGGGCGTTGACAGCGAAATCCCAACCCGGATGGTGCTGGATTTCTCCGTTGGCCCGGCGCCGGCCCAATTGCTGGTCCTCGACCTTTCCGGCTAGCAGTTCCTTGAACATGACCGGATCGACCTTGCCATCCAGGCCGAGTTCAGCGGCGATCTTGCCACCCCATTCGGAATGCTCGTCGGCGCCTTTGGTGTAATAGTCGCCGACCGTGTAATAGCGAGCGATATTGGCGGGCTTGCCCTTTAGGCGGATGGGATTGATCATGCCGGCCTCGCTTTGTTGCGGGCGCCGTCACGACGACCGTGCTGCTCAAGGCGGAAGCCTGCAGGCTTGCCGAACAATTCGAGGCGAGGGCGTGGAGCCTGCTGTTCTCCCCCTCCAGGCGGATCGGCGGGCGGTGGCATAGGACTCTCGCTCGAGGCGTCCACGGGCGCGGTCGGCGGTTCATGCGGTTGCGGGAGCGGAAGCTCGGCAGGTTGCTCTTCGGAGCCAGCCCGCCGCCGCTTCGGAGGGGAAGATTTGGGCCTGGTCGGCGAGGATGAGGCCAGCGGTGCCGGGGGGAATTCGACGACCGGCCCAGCCAGCCTGATGGGAGTGGTTGTCCGCTCCTCGAACGCCTCGGCGACCGACGCCACCTTGTTGTAGCTGTCCTCGAAGCGGACCACCGGCAGACTGCGACCGAACCTCAGGTAGCCCATGAGGTTCGGCAGGTTGGTGACCTCGGTGTGCATGACCAGCGGCCGGGTGACCTGCATGCGCGAGAGGTTCACACCATCGCGCATGTCGTTCACGCCGTAGGACATGCCCTCATTGGCTTCGACCTGCTCGACCTGCCCGAGATTCTCGCTGACATGCTTGGCGGTGGGGGTGTCGTTGGCGCGGAGAGCCACCCAGGTCGAGCAATAGCCGGTGATCGCCGCGGCATCCTGAATGCCGTAGGTCGCCTCGAGCTGGGGGTAGCTCTGGAAGCCGAGGATGCCGCAGCCGCCATATTTGCGGGCACGGGCGAGGAAGTCGCCGAGCGAGGGCAGCTTCTGGAGCGTCGGCAGCTCATCGATGACACAATAGAGGCGCCGGTTGCGATCGGGCGTCATGCTCATGATCGCGCTGATCGCGATGTCGAGCCACACCGTGATCAGGGGTCGGAGTGAGGGAAGCTGGTCAGCCTTTACAGTGATGAACAGCCAGCTGTCGTCCTTCTCATTGGCGACCCAGTCGCGGATCGAGAACCCGTCGGCGGTGTCGTCGAGATAGGAGAAGCTGCGCATCACGGAGGCGAGCTCCGCCTGGATGCCGGCACTGGTGCGCTCACCCTCGGTCGATATGAACGCCGCCGCATCGGTGCCTGCGGCGAAGGCGGCGAGATCCTTCAGCTTGGAGCGGAGCAGCGTGTCGAGCAGGATCGAGACGAGGGTACGTTCCTGCTTCGCCAATTTCCGGAGCACGGCGACCAGCGTGCCCCGCGCAGCCTTCGCCCAGAAAGGATCGCCCGTCTTGTCGGGGATCGTGGACTCCGCGATCTGGTCGTAATGATAGTCGCGCGGCACATCGACCCAGGGCGACCATGAGTCTGCGCGCGCATCGAGCGGGTTGAGCAGGGCGTCGATGCCGGGCCGGTAGAATTTCTCCACGAAGGTGCCGGCGGTGTCGTAGACGATCGCCCGGCGCTTCCGCTTGCGGATCCCGTCGAGCATCTTGACGATGATGTTGGTCTTTCCCGTTCCAGGAGCACCGCAGATCAGGATGTGCTCCGGTTCGAAAGCGTCGGGCACATTGACGCCGCCAATCTGGAAGCTGCCCTTGGCCTGACGCCAGAGCGCGCGGCGAACCTGCTTGACGGTGCCGAACCGCGCCCCGCGCAGAAACTGATTGGAGCCGAGCCCCCTCCCCGTCCGGGTGAAGTAGAACCATGCCCAGAACAGCATTGCGAGGGCGAACAGACCGGCAAGCAAAGCTCCGTGGAGGAGATAGGTTTCGAAGGCCGCGAGCGTCTTATGGGCGACGCCCGAACTGACGAGGCTCTTGGGAGTGGTCCAATATTGTTTGCCGGCCGGTGTCTTGAACAGGATCGGTGTCGCGTTACCGGGCAGCGTATCACCCATGAAATAGGCCTGGGTGATCTTGAGCATCACGAAGCGTTCGTATTCGGACGACTTTTCGAGTGCGTACCAGATGATGCCGCCGATCCAGATCACCAGCCCCGCGAGGAAGGTCTGGTAGAAGACCTGGGTGGTCATGCGGACATTGTGGACGATGGCCTGGCCGCCACGCGTCCAGGAGCCAAGCGTGTCATGGCGGAAGATGCTCACGGCCGGTCCTGCTCGGGATCGAGCAGCCCCCTTTCGCGGAGGAGCCGGCGCGCTTCACCCAGTCCCTTCTGGAGAATGTCCGGCGAGCGCTCTCCGACCGAAGTAGCGAGGATCGCGAACGCCTGGATGACGGTCGCGTGGAGTTCGTCGAAGCGGGCATGATAGCCCGAAGGATCACTGCCTTCGAAGCGTTCGAGGATGTCGCGACAATAGGTCGCGGCGCCGAGACCTGCGTTGCGCGCCTGGACAGAAAGGCGCGCATAGAGGTCATCGTCAATGCGGATTGTGATGCGTGCCAAGCGGCGGACTCCTTGTCCGACACGCCAGCAACGTGGTGAAGCGCAGCCTTTATAGCCGATTTACACCGCGATCTCAACAATTTATCGAAACTGCCGCTGGCAGCCACTAAGTGCCAAGGCAGATCAATCCCTTAGGGTAAGAAGCGACAGGACATGGCTGCCACCGGCAGCCGATCAGTGCCAGATCGACAGCCGCTTTGTGCCGACGAAAAGTGGCGGAAATCCAGGCGATTCGCGCCCGCAGCACCCGTGCGTGGGGTGCATTACATCCGCCTCCGGCGTGCGTCCCTCCTCCGCAGCGCGCTTGCCCGCTGCGCCCGTCGACTCGACCGTGGGCGGGTCTCCCCGGTTGGGTGCGTTTGCGGGCGTGATCGCATTCCGATCGCGGGGAAGGCATTGCATGGCGGTGGTCCTTGGTGGATAGTCGAGGGCGGCGGGCAGACCTCCTTGAGCAAGGAGTCTAAGAATGCCCAAGATGACGGAACGCGAACGGCTGGCGAAGATCGAGGCCGATCAGCAAAATCTCGCGCGGGAAGCCGAGACGGTGCGGCGTGGATTGCGCGCCCATTATGGGAAGCTGGCGACGGAATTGCCGGTCGAACGCTTAAGCGAGCGCGAATTTCGCGACGTGCTGAGCCAAGCGATTCGGGTCGGCGGCGGCGTGGCGATTGCCGCGCTCAAGGGGCTGACGGCACAAGGCGTCCAGGCGGAACCGTCTGCTGGGTCGGCTCGCAAGCGCGCGGTTGTTCCCCCGGCTGGCGGTGATGACGCCTCAACGGCTGTGCATCTTTAGCGGAAAGGGGAGCGACGTTGGCGGGCGGCACGCCCGGCAAAAGGAGCGGCGCGGGGAAAACCGTTCGGGTTTCCCCCGCTCGTGCCAAAGGCACGACAAGGGGCCGGGAGCGGTTGCCCGCCCCGGCCCTTCTCTTGGTGGCTTCGCGATCAGGCCGCTATGACGCGGCGCTTCTTTTTGATCGGGACATCGGGCGCCTGATCTGCCCGCATGAAAACATGGGTCGGGACGCGGTGGCCCTTCTCCGGGTTGAACAGGTCATAGAGGCTGGACTGGATGCCCGACCCTTCGCATAGCAACGCCTCGACGGGCATAAGCTCGGCAATGTTGCGATTGCGCCGGAAGGCTTTGCCGTTGCCGCGCCCATAGAGGCCGAACGCGATGCAGACCACGCCCCGCTGTGCGGCCCATGCTGCGGCGGCTGCATCCACCCCAAGGCGCTGCCCGGTGGTGACAAGCACCATGTGAGGAATGCGCGTTCTGATCTGGTCGAGCCGTCCCCAGATAATCCGCCAATCGTGCCAGTCGGAAGGGCCGGACACGACCACGACGGGGCCTTGCGGGTCGTATCGGTCACGCTTCCGTTCGGACCTTGCGCGCAGGAAGTCGAGCGCCGAAATCTGGCTGGCGGTGGTGACATGGGACGCGCGCGAACCCTTTGCGGGCGACCATGGGCGACCGGCATAGGCACGATACATTGCCGCCGCATAGTCGCGCATGGCTTCCATGGCGGCGCGCTGTTCCGCGACCGACTGGCATTCAAGCTGGGTGTCTTCCAGTTCCTTGTTGAACACCTCGCCCGGTTCCAGACGGCGGGCCATATCGCGAATGGTATCGGCCAGCCTGTCCTCGCGGCCTTCCAGCTTGTTTGCGACGAAATGGAAGCTGTTTACGAAGCCCCATGCGAGTTCCGGGGCAAGCGGGTCCAGTCGGGTATCGCCTAGCAGGTCGAAGATGGCGGCGATGATGCCGCCGCATTCCGCCTGTGCCGCGAGCGGATCGGGCATGAAATGTTCGGCCGGTTCCTCGTCCGGCTCGATGATGGTGAGGGGCAAGGGGTCGCCGAAGGATGCCACGAAATCGGGCGTGGCGATGGCTTCGGCATAGAGTTCCGGCAGGTCGGCAAAGCTGCTAACGCTGCGCAAGGCCGTTGGCTTGCTCATGGGATGGGTTCCTTTGGTCGGGTGACGGTTCAGGGTCCGGGGAAGCGTTCCAGCGCTCCCCCGGCCCGCCTTTGGTGCCGCTTAGAAGGGCACCTCATCGTCAAGGCTGCGTCCGCCGCCGGTATATCCGCCGTCCGGTCCTGCGGTGCTGCCGCCGGAGAAACCGCCGCCGGTCCGTCCGCCGAAACTGCCCGACCGCTGACCGCCGCCATTGCGCCCGCCAAAGCTGCCGCCCTGCGCCTCGCGCTCGCGTTCGCGCCGCCACTGGACATCGAAGCCGTTCGTCTCGTCCCCGAAAAGGGCGATGGGCAGCGGCTCGCGGAAGCTCGGATCGTCCACCATGCCGGACAGGAACACCTCGTCATTGGACTTCATGCGGCGTTCCCAGACCACGCCGATCTGGATTTCGTCGCCAGCGCGGTTCGTCTCGTAAATCTCATAGACGGGGGCACTGTCGCTCTGTCGATCCTCGACGCGGCGCATGATGAGGTAAGGAAAGCGCATTTCGCGGGTGGCGATCTTGCCGATAATGTCGCTGGCGCGCTCGTCGAACTTGAAGCTACCGATCTTCATGACTTCATCCTTTCTCTGTGCTGTGGCTCGTTTCTCTTTCCCGGCCACATCTGAACCCTACTCCCTCCCCTCCATTACTTCCATGGCATTGATTTCTTGACAGAAATCCATCGTACCTGGTGAGCCTGAGCAAGAAACAGCCGCGCAGCGGCCAACAGACACAAAGACGCACCGGCCGCGTCAGCGGACGGTTCTGCTTGAATGGGAAGGGAGCGTGGACCGGCTGACAAGTCATCGCACCCGGAGCCGCCTTCGCAGGTCCGAAGGCGCAGGGCGGGGCTCTTGTCCGCAAGAAGCACGGGAGGGGCTCTAGCGAAGCTTGGCGAAAAGGGGCCGGCGCTTCTGTTGAAAACAGACAAACATCGCCGGCCCCTTTTCGCCTAGCGTAGCTTTGCCCCGACGCAATTCTTGCGGACGAAACCCGTCCTGCAACGCACGGATCCTGCGAGGGCGGCGAAGGGGGTGATGGCTTGTCTGCTGGCTCCACGATCCGCATCGCGCGACTAGCGCGATTCCTTAGGCGAAGCCTGCATTGCGATGGACGTGCCGGGCATTCTGGCGTTTCGGGAAGAATGCCTCCCTGCCCGGCATCCCCGCGGAAGGGATCGTTACGGCGTCAGCCGCCAAGACCCCAAAGGGGGCTTGGTCGGAGCGGAGCGGAGATAGAGCCCGGTGCCCGCTTCAGCGGGCATCCGCCCGACCTCGGGACGCTTATCCTGTCGTCTATCGCTCGGAGTGCAATCCCGGAATGCCCCGCTTTCACGACAAACCGGAGGCTTGACCTAGTGCAATCCGCCGGATCGTGGTTGCCGGATCATCGCCCCGTGCTGAGCTTGCGCCATCGGGCACCATGGGTCGTGGACCGCTCGAAGCCATAGCCGGCCAACATAAGGTCGTCATCAAGATAGGGGTCGTTGGCGAGGAGGTAGCGAACCGTCATGCTGTTGCCATGCTGGACCAGATATTGCTGGTTGATCATGCGGGCGGCGTCAGGCGGCAGGGTGGAATTGCTGAAGCCCGGTGGGCCACCGGCGATGATGAAGGCGCCACAATATCGATCGAGCGTGAGCCACCAGGTTCGCAGGTCGTTGAAGAAGGCGCCGAAGATGGATTGATGGCCCGGCGCCGAGATCATCAGCGTGGGGTTCGTCGATGTCCGCAAAGGGATCGGCGAATGGCAGACCATCACGTTGATGGCGTCGGCGTCCTCGGGGATATTCATGTCCATCGCGCCCTCGCGAAACAGGGCGTGCGCATTGTCCGCGGACGCCGCGATCCATGTGTGCATCTCCTGTTCGTCCTCGCTCAAGTTGCCGTCGAGCGCGCCATCCGCGAAGCGGGCGGACTCAGCCTCGATGAAGCGCAAGGTCTCAAGGTTGCGACGTTGGAGGTGACGGGCGAACCCATAGATCGGGATCTTGTCGGTCTCGGCGAGACTGGTGCCGGCACCCTCGACGATCTTCCTCCAGGTCGCACTGTTGGAGAAAGGCGTCTCGATCATATGGTTGATCGGGCCTTCGATCGACCTTTCGACACCGTCCGCGACATAGTCGTGGAGGGAGTCCTCATAGCCGATGCGATCGATGGATTTGCGGTCGATGGCGAGGATATCGCCATGTCGTTCGACCACGCGAACCTTGTTCGCGTCGTCCGGGCAGGCAAAGCGACGGAGGTAGAATTGCGGCACATAATGATGCCGCCTGGGCTTCTCGGCGGTCATTCTGGACTTGTAACGGTTTTGTGCCGGTCACCTATCTCATTATGCCACCTTGGCTTCGAACGCGAGCGGGCTGATGCCGCCCAGATATGAATGACGACGGCGGGTGTTGTAGAAGCCATTGATGTACTGGAAGATGGCGGCTTCTGCCTGACGCCGCGTTGGCCAGCTCTGCCGCCAGATGAGTTCGGCCTTCAGGGATTTGAAGAAGGTCTCGACGGACGCATTGTCGTAGCAATTTCCCTTGCCGCTCATCGATGGACGCAGGCCATAGGCCTGCAGCTTTTTTTGATAGTCGTAAGAGCAATATTGGCTGCCACGATCCGAATGAAAAAAGCAGCCTTCCGGAGGCTGGCGCAGGCGCACCGCCATATCCAGCGCTCTGATCGCCAAGTCCTTCTTCATTCTGTCGCTGACTGCCCAGCCCACGACGCGACGGCTATGCAGGTCGAGAATGACGGCAAGGTAGAGCCAGCCTTCTGACGTCCAGATATAGGTGATGTCGCCGGCCCATTTACGGTTGGGCGCATCGGCGGCAAAATCGCCGTCCAGCCAGTTCGCTGCGACCCCCAGTCGATGGTGGCTATCCGTCGTAACCTTGTGCTTGCGCGTGCGGACTGGCTTGATCCCGTTGATCTTCATCAGCCGCCCGACCCGGCGCTCGCCAACATCGAGCCCCACCTCCTTCAACTCCATCGTCATGCGAGGACGGCCGTAGCTGCCAAGGCTCAGCCTGTACTGTTCTCGGATATGGGCCAGCACTTTCATATCTGTCCGCTCCCGCCTGCTAATCGGGCGCGAGCGCCAGGAACGATAGCCGCGTTCACTGACATCCATGACACGGCAGAGCAGTTCAACGGGCCAACGATGCCGCCAGCTATGCACAAAAGCGAACTTCACGGCCTTTGGCTCGCGAAGAACTGCGTGGCCTTTTTTAGCACTTCCCTCTCCTCCCGCAGCACACGGTTCTCAAGACGAAGGCGTTCATTCTCACGCGCCAGATCTGCCTGCGGCGCTGCCACCAGGTCAGATGGCCGATACTGTGACACCCATTTGCCCAGCGTCGACTTCCCTATCCCCAAATCCGATGCAACCCTGTCGCGGGGTAACCCGCTGGTCAGTGCAATCCGCACCGCCTCCTGCTTGAACTCTTCTGTGTGCTTGATCATCTCGTCGGTCTCCTGTTGCGAACTCTAATCGCTCAGGTGACCGGCGCAAATCCGTTACAAGTCCATTCTGGCGTTCCCTCGGCAGGGGGCGCAGCCCTGACCGATGCGGCCTGTGCGTCGATATCAAAGCCGTCGATCGAGAGGCCGACGATCATGTTGATGAAGGTCTTGGCCACCGCGATCACCGCCTCGGCCTCCTCCTTGTTGCTGAAGGAACCTTGGTGGACGACGGCGTTGCGGACGGTGTTGATCTTGCCCGCCGAGCTGATCAGGGCGCGTGCCGTTGGGCTTGTCCGGGGGGTCGCGAAGAAAACGGGTACGAACAGGCGCTCGACCTTCAGTGGGAGACTATTTGCCCAACGGAGGAACTGGTCGACGATGGCTGCATCGAACTGGGTCTTCTTGCCCCACTCGGTGCGTACCGCATAATTGGCGGCGATTTCCGCAGCCGTGGCGCAACGCACGATCGCTGCGGATGGTTCATCGCGCCCATGGAGCCCCGACAATTTGGTCCACTGGGACTGGAGTTTCTCAAGGTCGGTGCGCTCATTATAGGGCTTCCGCGAAGATTTTCGGTGGGCATCGCCTTTGGCACTCTTCACGCATTCCCCTGTGTCTGATTGCACGCAACTCTATCGCATCGTCCGTCACCACGGCGAGGTTTTGATGACTTGCAACTATGGGAGAAAGCTTCACCTTTTGGGACGCGCGAGGAAGCGCGCAAGAGGATTGCGATGATGTCGACGGCGGAGCAGTTACCCAGGATCTTTCAGGCAAATCTCGGGCGGTTCTTCGATCGCGTGATCTTGCCCGTCATGGACAAGCTGCCGTCCCATGCGGAGCTTGAGACCGGGGAGACCGATAGCCTTGATCAGTTTCTCGATCGGGCGGCGGCGCAGGTCGACAATTATACTGCCAATGAGGCGGCCAAGGCGTTTGTCCTTACCCTCGCCGGTTTGTTCGAGCGACAAATGAGCCGCTGGGCGCGCGCGATACAGGATGCTGGGGGTTCCGATATGGGCAAGCTCAACGGCTTTGAAGCACTGCTCGCCGGCTGTGCCGAGCGCGCCGGTATCGACCTTATGCTTGAGCCTCTTGGAGAGGCTCTGACGGAGATGTTCGTGGTTGCCAATGTCGTGCGTCATGGAGAGGGGCGATCCTGCGAAAGGCTGCGCGCGCTTGCCCCGCACCTCTGGGATGAGGAATCTGTCGACTATCACGATCTCCTCCCCGGAACGCCGGTGGCAAGTGAACATGTGCGCATCCGGCAAGCGGACCTTGAGCGCTATATCCGGGCCACCACGCGGTTCTGGGGCTTGGCCGATCCCCTTCCCCTGGCGGTGAAGAATCCGCCTTATGGGAGCCTATGACGGCGTGCCGGAGATGTTCGAACCGGAGGACGAAGAGCCACGCTATCGTCGGGTGTCCGACATCGGGCGGAGCGATCTTTTCGAGGCGCTGAAGTCGCTGGCCGGCTTTGCCGAGAACCCGTTTCTCGTGATGCAGGCGAGCCAGCTTTGCCATGTCGATAATCTGCTGAACGGCCTTGAAGAGCAGGTCCTGCAACAGATGGCGGAGGATGATCCGCCACGATCGACCATGGCCATGGTGCAGGCGCTTTCGCCGATGTGGATCTTCGCTGCCTATGAATTGCTGCGCACGTGGCGGCAGCGCTGTGAAGAGGTCATCAAACTGGCCGAAAATGGTGGGTTCGACCAGAAGGCGAGCCATCTCGAGCGCGAGCTTGGGTACCGTCATTATGACCGGGAGCTTCGCGCGCAGCAGTTGCGTGATGCGCAGGAACGCCCGGAACTGGTGGATCAGATGCGAGTCGATCTGCGCCGCACGGAAATGGGGTTCACCACGCTGGAGTTCATCCGGGTTGCGCTCGCCAAGCATGAGGTCAGCAAGAAGGGCAACAAGAAGCCCATCGCCTTTGCTCCGGGGCTGGCCCTTCCCAATCGCCATACCGGGTCGATGGACTATGAGATGAGCAATGGCGGCTCGATTATCGGCTATGTCTCCCGTCGCGACATTGCGGAGACGATCCGGTTTTTCCCTGAGGCGGACAATCCAAGCGATGAGGATCTGACCGGATTTCGGCACTATATGAACCCGCACGATGTCGAGCCACCAGGTTCGAACGGGAGCACGCCATGACCAAGGGCATGCCTGCGCAAACCCAGCCGAAGGCGTTTGATCTGCTGGCGTCGCTGGCAGCCTTTGCGCAGCGTGAAGGCGTCGCCCTCAACGATCCGACGCTAATCGACAGGTTCATGACCGATGCTCGACCGAGGCTGGAAATGGCGTTGTCCGACGCGGCCCTGATCCATGGCTCACGGATCGAACGGCTGTTCGAGGCGACGGTTCTGACCCTTGGACGCTATCGGATGCTGAAGACCGAGGACATCGGCCGTGTTCATGGCAGCGGGGCATCGCGTGCGCCGGATTTCCGGGTTGTTCTCGACGACGGCGCGCAATGGCTGGTCGAGGTCAAGAATGTCCGTAGCGATAAGCCGCTCAGGCAGCGCACCTCCATGTCGGCGGCTTATCTCAACTCGCTGCAGTGCTATGCCGACATGGTCGGCACGCCGCTCAGGCTGGCGATCTTCTGGTCGCTCTGGAACATCTGGACGATCATTCCACCGGAGCGTTTTCGCCGTTCCGATGGCGGCCTGCGTGTGACTATGCAGGAGGCTGTGATGGCGAATGAGTTCGGCAGGCTCGGCGAGGTGATCATCATGACGCGGCCACCGCTCCGCCTGGTGCTCGACGCCGACCGGAAAATGCCGAGAAAGTTGAGCCCGGAGGGGTTGGCGGAGTTCATGATCGGCGCCGCGCGCATGTATAGTGGGGACACAGAACTCACCGATCCTCGGGATCGCAGGCTGGCGCAGATTCTCTTCCTGTTCGGGGATTGGACCGTGGGCGAGCCGATCGCACGGATGGATGGTGTCGAGATCGGAGGTGTCGAGTTCGTGGCGCAGCCTGAGGAGCCATCGGACCAGGGCTTTGACGGGATCGGCTGGGCCAGCCGGATTTTCAGCCGCTATTATGCCGCGCAGACGGTCGACGGCGATCAGGTGATCCAGCTCCATGGTAAGGCGGTGCCCGAATGGTTTGCACCGCTTGGGGCGTGGGACTTCAAGAACAGCCGGCTCCCTTTATGGCTGGGGCACATCGAGCCGAACAGCGATCGGATCAAGGCCGAGCCTGGTCCCGATTGACTCGTCGAGTCCCGCACGAATGGCGGCGGCGATATCGCCATTCAGTTCATCGGGTCTCAGACCGAGAAGGGAAATCACGCGGCGGCGCAGCTCGGGAATATATTTCAGGAATTCGCGGTCCTTGCGCTGGTTCGCCAACAGCGTCTCGATCGCCTCAAGACTCCATAATATGGTGATCCAGCATTCCATGAAATCGACCGGCATGGCCTCGAAATCGCGTGCGAGCATGACGCGCCGTATTGCGGGCTTGCCGCCGCAGAAAAAGGCGACAAGGACACGCACGACGAAGCGTGGCCAGCCAAGGAGGGCACTGGATGTATCCAGGCCCTTCGGCAGATCAGGGCATCGGGCCTTGTAGAGGAGGAACAGGATCCAGTAGCGCAGCCGCAGCACGTCGCTGGGACCGAGCGCCTCTTCGTCGCCTTTGAGTCCTTCGGTATAGCCAAGAATATGCCGCTCATAGAGCCGGGCGTCGACCGGCGCGGGCGCGAGCGATGGCTTGCCAGTATCGCGATGTTCAACGCTTTCATCGGCCGGGTCATCCTCACGGTCGGTGTCGGCCTTTTCGTCCGAGAGGTCGTCGAAAGCTGTGTCGTCTTCGGCGGATTGATCTGCTTGAGGGCCGCGGCCGGAGAGCAGATTGAGGAAGTCGCGAATCGTGTCGCTATATGTGCCGGCAAGACTGTTATCGCCCTCGCCGCCCGAGCGGCCGGCGCCGGAGCGCGCCTGGGTGAACTCCTCATAGCTCAATGAAACGGGGGCCGCCGGCTCGTCCACGCTTTTGCGCTCTTGCGGCCGGGCGGCCGACAGGGCGCGCGGCTGGGTCACGGCCTCGAAATCTGCGCGCACAAGGGTCTCGAATGCCTGGTGCATCCAGAGATCGAAATCAGCGCCATCGGTGAAGGGCGCGAGCGCCCGGGCCACGCTGCCGGTCGCTACCTCCCGACGTCGGGCGCGCAATATCTCGCGATGCGTGATGTGCGCGAGGGTCGAGACGATATCGCCGGTGACCAGTCGAGCGAAGCAGAGGGACTTGTGCAATGCGGGCTCTACCGGTGCGCGCCGCCGATTATCGATCTGGACGAAGGATCGCACCGGGATCGTCCCGATCAGGCGTGCAGACCGGTCGAGCAGCTCGATGTCTCCATCTGCCACATCCGCTTTCGCGGTTGTCCAGATGAGCTGGCCCTGGTCGAGTTCGAAGATGCCGGGCTGTCGGGCTTCGATGGTATCGAGCGGGATCGGGGATGTCACAATCGGCGGTGACAGGTCGGAGAGCTTGATCGGCGTGGCATCGATCCAGCGTTCGAGGCCCAACGCTTGCCGCGCTGCGCCGGCGGGAAGCCTGCGATAGATGCAGGCTTCGGCATTGGCGCCTGGCATCCCGGCTGATCCGAGGGCGGCACTGGTACAGTTGGCGCTGCCGAAGAGGATATGGTCGTGATCAATGGTCGAGGCGATGATGATCTTGGCGTGCGTGAAGCGCCGGGATGGCCACTGAAGATCGACGATCGTCGCCTTTTTGGCAAAGCGTGCATCGACCGGAAATTCATGATGGCTGCGGTTGATCGGGAGGATGATCCGGGTCGGGGAGAGGCGCTGCGAGAGATCGGCCAGCGCAGCGAGATCATGGTCCCAATAGGGACTGATTACCGTCAGACTCTGGACCTTCGCGCCCTGGATCAGCGACACGAACCGGTCTGCGATTCCCGTGTCGCCGGGCCCATGGAGGAAAGCGATGCCAGTTCCATCCAGTTCGTGCACGGCATCCCCTGCTGGCCCGCCGAGCCAGGTCGCACGCTCTTGTGTCCAACGCAGCGCATCGCGCGCCGGAGAAGGGGCGGCGGGCACGAGTGCGTCGAGATAGCGCCAGATAGAGCGAATGATGTCCTGCTCGGGGCTTGGCGTATTCTTGCATTCGATTTCGACCGCGACCTCGGCGTTACCGGCAAGGCCTGATGCGGTGAGGTTGGCGGAACTGACGATCGCCCGGGCGCTTTCCCGGCCAATTTGCAGGATGATTTTTGGATGGAAAATGCCGTTGGCGGCTGGCGGGCTGTAGAGTGCATAGTCGCGACCGAGGGCGGCCGGAAGGGTTGAGCCGTCCGCAAGCGCGAGCGCGGTCATGCGCGCGTCAGTCAGAAGGAGGAGGTTCGTGGCGCCGCTGGCCATGAGCTGGGGCAGCAGGATTTCCTCGACCGCAGCGAACTCCAGGGCGAAGCTGGTGGCGATCGCACTATGGAAAGGGCGGCCGCTGCGGCGACCCAGACGATCGGGGAGCTTCATCGGCCAGCATCCCGCGCCGCCAGACCAAGCGACGTCAGGCCATCATCATCAAGGAGATGGATGTCGGCGAGAAACTGGATTGCGGATGCCAGCCGCGGCGTGGTGGCGACCGGCTGGTAGGCGGCGAGATAGACGAAACGTCCCTCGCGCTGTTCGAACAGGAACGTATAATCGCCCTGTCGCCGCAGTTTTTGCATGGCGACATGGCTGTGCCGTCTGATGACGCGCTCGATCATATAGTCGGCGATGAGCGTGGCGATGCGCTCCCCTTCCCTGCCTTCGAGCCATGATATTTCTGTCCGTAGCGAGTGCGCCATCCCGCGTTCGGGCAGACCTTGCGCCGCGGCGGCAGCCAGATCGGGACGGTCAAGGAGCCTCTGATGGAGCGCGGCTATCAGCAGGAGTGCGCTGACGGCCTTGTCGGCGGCTGCGCCGCGTGCGCCGGTGAGTTCGTCCCACATCTCGGCATAATCGAAGGTACGTGGATCGAGGCCGAGTCGCAGCGCGCGCCAACTCAGGTCTGGATGGGGCTCATCCAGCGTTTCCAGATGGGTGAGGATATCAGCGCGGATCTCAGTAAGCGACTTGCCTTGAGCCTCGGCGTTGATGATCTTTATGCCCCATGCGAGCAGTGCGGCGCATGCTACCTGCATCATGTCCTGGCATTGATAGGCTTCCCAGGCGAGCCGCTGGGTTTCGAGGCTGGGAGGAAGGGCCGGCTCGGGTGGATCGAAAAGATGCCAGCGGACCTGTTCGGGGCTTGGCCACTCCTCTTGCGTGAAGGCGGTTTCGAGGATGAGGTCGAGCGATGCCGCGCGGCTCGGCCCTGACTTGCTCGCGTCATCGGACCGGGCGAAGAGCAGTGTTTCGTAGAAAGTCCGCTCCTCGCTTTCTTCCGCGATCTGCGAAGGTGCGATGGGTTGAAGCCGGTCGAGTTCACGCAGGCTTACCTTAGCGTCGACGATCTTCTGTCGCAGGAGTCTGGCGAGGTCCGGTCCGATGGCATCGGCGAACAGGGAGGCCGCGCGACGGCCGAGATCCTTGGTGGCGACCTGGATGCCGTGGCGGTTTTCGGTGAAGAGGTTCATTTCAGCCATCTGGCTGTAATAGGCGCCCCCGAAGACCCCGAGCGATTGGCGAAGGTACCGTTCCTGCGCGGGATCGGTCGAGGCGGCGGCTTCAAAGTCGATCACGCGTCCCGAGGTCGCGAGGCGGCGATTGGCCCACTCGATACCGCCGACGCCGGTCTCACCCGTCCGTGCTGACACGAGGGCGTAGAGTGCCTCGGCGCGGCGCACCCAGATGCGCCAGGCTTCGAAGTCGCTGGTCGCGCCCCGGCGGGCATAGGTTTCGCTCACCCAGCAATAATAGCCATAGTAGCGCATGCGCAGCGTGACGTTGCTGATGCCCGGGAGCAGTGACTGATAGAGCAGCACGCCGCTATTCTGCATGCCGAGCGGGTCGAGCCCGCGCTTTTCGGCTTTTTCGGTCCATTGTGGCAGCAGGTTCATCGGCCCTCGGTGACTGTTCGGGCCGGCGGCCTCATTTCGCCATAGTAACGAGCGATGAAGTAATGGTGATCAATCGAGCGGATCATTTTGCGGGACGATCTGGCCGGCACGTCGCATCGAGGTTGCCGCAATGGCTGCGAGAACCAGGCCTGCAATCACGAAACAGAGGTCGCCGACGATGCGCCACGCCAGCACCCCCGCGACTCCGCCGAGCAGGAAGGACAGCACCGTACCCGTGTGAAGGCTCAATCGGGTTGTAATCTCCCCGCGATCCGCGGGGCCAGCCTTACCGCGAAGGATATCGAGCATCCTGGCGAGTCCGATGCCGATGTCAGTGGCCATGCCCGATACATGGGTGGTGCGCACCCGCGCGTTTGAAATATGGGTAACGATGGCGTTCTGCTGCCCCATGAGGAAAGCGAGGCCGATGATCAGCATCGGCACCCCTGCGGAGCGATCGAGCGCCATCCGCGCAAGACCGAGCGCGGCAAGAAGAGCGGCTTCGACCAGGATTACGCGGGCGTAGATGGTGCCGATCCCGCGCCGCAGGCCTGAGCCGATTGCGAGCGTCGAAACCAAGGAACCGATGATGAAGGACAAGACTATGGCGAGATAGCCAAGAGCATGCCCCCATTGTCCCATCGCGAGCAGGCTGGAGAGGGCGGACACATTTCCGGTCATGTTGGCGGAGAAGAAGCCGACCTCGTGAAACGCCGCCGCATTGAGTCCGCCCGCCACCCACGCCAGCGCGAAGGCAAGCTTGCGGTCCAGCCGACTGTCGCGTGCGTCGCCCTGGCGGATCAGCATTCCGCGATCATCCGCGCGGCTGCCCGATGCGCACGACTTTGGTGCGGCCTGTCTCGCCGCGAACGATCTGGATCGAAGAGACGGGCTGGCCCAGGGCGTGGGCGAGAAGGCGCAGGATCGCTTCATTGGCCTTGCCGCCCTCGGCTGTGGCCGTTGTGCGTACAAGAAGTTCCAGGCTCCCGGCTTGCGATGGCAAAAGGATTGCGTCGGCCGAAGCATTTGGCGTGGCGCGCAGCGCGAGACGTCCTTCGCGATCCGCCAGCGCGCGGATTTCGATCGCAGAGGGCATCGGTATCCGGCGTCGCGCCATCAGCGCTTGCGAACGAACTCGGCGCGCAGCACGAGGCCTTTGATGCCGTCGAACTTGCAATCGATTTTCTGTGCGTCACCGGTCAGGCGGATCGCCTTGATGAGCGTTCCGCGCTTGAGCGTCTGACCAGCGCCTTTGACGTCCAGATCCTTGATGAGTGTCACCTGATCGCCGTCGGCGAGAAGGTTGCCGACAGCATCCCGGACTTCTGGCTGAACGGCGGCGTGCTGGCGCTGGGCAAGTTCGGAAGCTGGCAACCACTCGCCGCTTTCCTCATCATAGACATAATCTTGGTTGCTATCGGTCATCTGTCCTTGTCCCTTGGTCAGTCACTGTTGGCCGGCGACAGCCTGGCGCAAGCGCACACCGCGTCCCCCGGTCTGGCTGGTCGCATTCTCGCCGATCAGCTCGACACCTGCGCGTTCAAGCGCTGTGACGACCTTGACCAGCGTTTCCACGACACCCCGCACCTGTCCGTCCGACGCTTCCATCCGCTGGATCGTGGGAAGCGATACGTTTGCCAGTTCCGCCAGTCGCTTCTGGTCGATGCCGAGCAAGGCTCGCGCCGCGCGCATCTGCTGAGAGGTGATCATGCTGCGCTTATGACGTATAAGACATCATATTTCAATCTTACACCATCACTGTCCATATGTTATACCCATGCCAACCGGAAATTTGGAATATGGCAGACGTGATCTCGTGATGCACATCGCAATGACGCGGATCGACCGATTCGGCGGCGCTCGGCGCATCGTGGTGCGATGAAGACGGGCAAGCGGATCAGGGGCTTTTTCCTCCTCCAGAATATGATGCTGAAGGATTTCGTCCGGGAGGCAAGCGCGCGGCAGGCGCTTGGGCGGGAGGAGGTCGACCGACTTTGCCGGCTCGAGGCGCTCAACGCTGCCGAGCTTGAGAGATGGGAGCAGGATCTCTTCATGGCCGGTGACCAGCCGACGTTTCGGCAGAGAGGCGGCGGGTAAGGAGGCCTGTTCATATCGCGCGAACGAACCCGGCGCTGTCCTGCTCGCTTGCCGTCCGTAAGCCATTTCAGAGGCGGTTACAGGTTCGGGCTGATTTGAGGCATAGTTCCCCCCTTACCCGGCCATCAGGCCGGACCGATCCACAGCAATTCGAGGATGCTTGCTCCGCGCTGCCAGGCCTCGACCCGAACCCGTCGATCCTGATGCGTCCGAAGATCCGAGTCTGTCTGAAGGCGCCAGAGAGGCCCCTCCTCGACCTCCAGAAAAGGGCCACGCTCGTTGAGGCGCAGTATCCCGTGCAATCGCAGCGGCGCCTTGCTGTCAGTCATGGGCGAGTGCCTCCGGAATGGAGACTGTCCGGGGCGAGCGGGATGAAAAAGACAGAACAGACATTACCTCCGCATGGCATAAGCGTGTTCAGACTTGCAATCTTGTTCATTTTATGTTCTCAGGCACACTGAGGAGCCATGCCATGATCCGCGATTATCTCGCCAGCTATGATTATAACTTGCCGCTGGACGATGCGGCGGTCGATCCTGATCTGCCACTGGTTCGCCGCCGGCTGGCGAGCCTCGCGGCGAGCGAAGGTCTGGATGGCGGCTATTACGAGGCCCAGGAGATGGCCGAGGCGTTTCTCGATGCTGCCCGAGAGGCGAATGCGGGCATCGAGGAGGAGGACAGCCCTGCCCGTGTTCTCCTGCGTGATATTCTGGATCGCGACCTTGCCTATCAGCATGAGCTATTCGATGAAGTTTGCCAACTGCCGTTGGCGGACGCAGCCGCGCATCTGGCCTGGCTTGCCGATTTGATGAAGCGGCGGGCAGATATGGCGCGGCCAATCGCGGCCGACCTCGGTTATCGCCACTGACGCGGCCACCTTCGGTACAATCAAGCCTTTTGCCGCCCTTCATCTTCGACATGCGTGCGTGCATTGGCATGGCCTGATGCGTGACTTTCAGGCATTTCCCAGGCGGGTTGCCACCGAGCGAACGATGCGCGCTTGCTCGGGTCCGAGCGTAGCGAGAAGCTTAAGCTCAGCGTCTGTGAGTTCTTCCTCGGTGGAATAGGCATCGATGGTATAGCTGCCCCGCGCGAAGGTGTCGGCGGAAGGCAGCACCATGGCGGTGTAGGATTGTGGCCAGAAGCAGATGAGCAGCCAGGGCCAGTTCGGTATCTGAGGCTCATAGCGAGCGAAGATGATGTCACGGGTGCGCAAGGCAGACGGGCGCCGGTCGAGAAGAGCGGGCGCTACCGGGGTCGTCCGCGGCTCGCACAAAAATGCCTCGAATTCGTGCATTTCTGCGAGGCTTTCGAGGATCACGGGGTAGTAGCGGCCGAGTGCCAGACCTCCGCCCGAAAAGCGAGGTGGGATGTCGATCAGCAGGATATCCGGCAATGTCGGGAGTGGCCGGTGATAATAGAGCCTCGCGGCGGCCAGGTCATCGATAAGTCGCATGAAGAGAGTTTTTCGGTGAAGCCGTTTGGCAGTCAACAACAGTCGCAGACAGATTGACGGTATCGTCATGCCGCGAGCCGTTCGACACCCGCATTGAACCGATCGATCCAGTCCCGCATCGTCGGTCGTTCGGCGAGTGGGATCTGGGCCGCGACCCGTTGGAAGTCGATCAGATCAACCGGTGCGCCGGCAATGATCGCGTCTATTTCGGAAGCAGGCAGCAGAGCGCGTTCGCGGATGAAGTGGGTCATCGAGCCGGGGCGCTCACGCGTCGACTTGCGCCACAGACCCTCGACCGTCACAAGGCGCGGAGCGGCGCGAGCCTCCACCAATATGATCAGGCGGAGGCACCAGCCTGGAAGGGTGATCAACTCGCCCGTTTTCTGCGCGAGACAAAGCCAGCAAGCCGATTTGATCGGCACGGGCAGGCCTTCGGCACGGATCCGCGCGATGCAGGCGTCTCGATCCCAACCCCAGGCGCGCAGCGGATAATGATAGTCGTACAGGTCGCTGATATGGCCTTCGCGATGGGCATAGCGGCGACTATCGGCGGGCGAGCTGTCGTAGCCGATGAGCTTGACAACCTTGCCACCTTCAGCCCATATTTTCTGCGCCGGCGCCCATGAATTAACCCATTGATCTTGGGGCTGTATTTTCCATTTCTGGCTGCAACTGTGGCGGCCGAAGCTGATCGACGGCAGTGTCGCGTTGGTGAGGCAGTTCTCCAGGAGCGAGAAATAGGGCGGCCAGTGCTTGAAGCGCTTCGGCACATAGCGGACGACATGATGCTCGATATGATGCCGGTCCATCCAGCGCTGGAAGATCGGCAGAAAGGCATAGGTTTCCTCGCGCTCGACCCCGGTGTCGGCTGTGAGGACGGCGGACAGGGGCAGCCCCCGCGCGACCCATTCGATGATCATCGCGGTGCTGTCGACGCCCATGCCCCATGCGGCAATCACAGGGACGCCGGATAGGACAGTAAGGCAAGCGTCGTCGTTCGCCGCCGCGGTCGGCGGTCGCTTCGGATCGTACATGGCTGATCTCCAGGAAGGAGGTCGGGAGCCGATAAGGGACGTCGCCGTGACGGTTGGCGCCTGATCCCGGAGGCCGGGCGGCCGGAATGCGACGATCAATTGGCTCCCGAGGCCCCGAGAGACGGGAGGAGTGGCCGCTTAGAAGTCGAGTGGCACACTCACCATCGTATCGGGGGGACATGGCTGCTCGGTCAGGAGATAGCCGAGGCGATTGACGGCGTGCATGCCATCGGTGATCTCGAGACCGTCGTCGCCCTCGATCATCGTCCAGACATTTGCCGCAGGTTGCGAGCGGATGAATTTGAGGTCCGGGCCGGAGGCTTCGAACAGGCATCCGCCCCGGCCGAAGTCGAACCCCGCCGTTGCGAGGAGATGATTGGGCACTGGCTGGAACCTGTCCACAAACTCATCTTCGGTGAGGTCCAGATATTGGATGGCAGGCGGTGGCGCGTCGCAGGCCTCATTTGCGGACTGACGCAATATTCCATCGTTCATGTGGTTGTCCTCGTTAAAGAGAGCCGTTGCCGGCACGTGCAGGCGCCGGATCAGGCGACGAGCGTCATCAGCGCCTGACGGTGCTGTGGCCCCGTGCTGGAGACGCGAAACGGCTGGAGCGGATCACCGGTGCGCAGCACGAATTGGGGGCGGCCCGTCTCGTGCCGCATCCGGAGCGCGACGGCATAGGCATGATCGAAGGACGCAAGTGCTGCGCGTTTGGACGAACAGGGTTGCATCGAGCAGAGGTCCGTCATGACTGGTGCTCCTCGGGCTGGTTGGGGTCCGCGAAGATGGGCAGTTCGGAGCAGGTGGGTTCGTCGCGGTCGAACAGGACCCAGGAGGCATCCCTGTCGAATGCCGAACTCAGGATCGCCCAGAACTCCTGGCTGATGTCGGGCGCCTCACCGCCGCACCCGACGACGCTGGTGTGGACGAAAAAGCCGTAGGCATAGGGCTCGATCACCAGATCGAGATGGCCGACCTCGACACGTCCGTCCGGCCCGCGTGGCGCGACGGCGATGAGGTGATCGATGTGACGACGCTCGGCGACAGGCAAATGAGCGGTCGAGCAGACAAAGAGTGTGGCATGGCGCATCAGGGATCTCCTTCGAGATGGTTTGGTTACGGCTGGAGCGACGGGCTCAGGCCGCTTGATCCAGCGAAAGCGAGATCGTCGTCCTGTCGCCGGAGATGGTCAGGCTGCGGTTGTCGGGAATGAGCCACTGAACGTGCTCGAAGACCGCGTCGCGCAATTGGGCGAGAAGCGCCTCGTCCTCACCCAGCAGCAACAGGTTGGCGAGATTTCGCGCTTCATGCTCGAACGCGAGCGATTGCGTATCCCAGCTATCGTGCCCGCAATCGTCAGAATAGCAGAACAAACTGGCGTGCATCAGGTCGGCAAGCGCGTGCGGCTGCACATTGGCCTTGCCGTCAAAGAGGATGGTCGCCTCGTCGAGCGTCCAGCAGGCATTGTTGCAGACCAGCATGTCCGTGGGCACGCGGTAGATGGTTGGTTCTGCCGGCGACGGGCCGCCGGACCGCAGAAGGATTTCGGCGGAGATATTCTCGACCGGTCCGGACTCAAATTCTTCGGGCAGGGCGATATCGTCGGCATAGCGATGAAGGACGCCATCGCGCTGCACGGTGAAACTGCAGGACAGGAGACGCGGCAATTCGTCATACCAGCGATAGTCCTCGAAATCGCGGTTCTCGTGAACCAGGGGACCACCGAGCGGTGTTTCGTTCGCAAGTGCGCGGGCAAGCGCTTGCTCGATGTCGGGTTCGTGGTCGGACATGATGATCATAGGGCCCGATCGAATGGCCGCGCCCTGGTATCGGTTGGACGTGTCGGCAATGTTCGGCGTCCAGGCATTGAGCCAGCGGTCGGCTTCGGGAAGAGCAATCCCAAGGTCGCGGGCACGCGCCCAGGCCTCGTAGGAGAGCCGATGAGATTTCTCGCGGCAGATGGCGCGGTAAAGCGCGATTTCGGCCGCTTCCCTGAGCCGGCACAGCGCGTCGTTCTCGACCATTTCCTTGCGCGCGGGGAGCACGAGCTGGAGCGCCGGCGCATCGACGATATCGACCCGCACTCGCCAGTTAAGAGGCTTTTCGATTTCGCTCAGGGCGGGAAGTCTGGAAGCGACCGTCACGCCGTGGAAATTGATCCGGGGGGTATGGACTGCCTCCATGGTACCGTCATGGAAGATGCCGATACGACAGCCTTCCCATTCCTCGATCTGGTCGGCGCCGGCCAGAAAGTCCTCGCGCGGAAGCTGCGCGCCCTCGAAATGAACGGGGAGCGGGAAATATTGGGCCGCGAGGCGCAGCGCCGACCCAAGCTGCTCATCCCAGGCGGGCGGCAGCATGATCTGGATCTCGGTGCCGTGCACGATCCCGCACGACTGGATCGCGAGCGGCACACCCCCTTCCCAGCCGTCAGCCGGGATATGGACCGCCCAACCCCGTCCCGCCGCCTTCGACCATGAGCGGACAACCACATCCCGGCCGGCGAGGCTGAATACCCCCATGCCGGCGGGATCCTCGCGCGTCCGAATATCCTCCTGCCAGCCCGAATCGCCGAGGCTCAGGAGGTTGGCCGGATCGTCGATCCCGGAGCCGTCATCGTAGATGGACAGTGCGGTGCCGGCTGGGAGATTGTAAACCGCGACATGGATCGCGCGGGCACCGGCGCGACGGCTATTCTGGAAAAGTTCGTTATGTTATTTGGAATTCGTGGCTTGGCGTGAGAAGCTAAGACCTACGAGTCACGCGTTTTCTTGAGGTTTTCTGGGCCTTTTGCCGCAGCTCGGCCGGGGTCGGACCGGACGGGGTACTCACATGACCGCTGTGAATATCCGATGGCAACTTTTTCCGCTTTCCTTCGGGCATCCCCAGGGGAAAGAGTGGCTCGATATTCAGCACATGCTCGGGTTGGCTTTCAATACCGTGGAGGCCTATGGCCGCGGTCTCGAGCAGTTCCTACGATGGTGCGAGGACAACGAGGTTGCGGCGATCTCTGCAACCCGGCCCGACATTGCCAACTACGTGGGTCATCTGCGGATGCTTCCCGGCGCCAGGATGTCGGTACAGGACGCAACGCAATCTACATCCGGCCTTTCCAGCGCCACGCTGCAACAGCGGCTTACAGCCATTCGTCTGTTCTTCGACTACCTCGTTGAAGAGGGCATCCGTACGAACAATCCGGTTGGACGTGGCCGGTTTGTCCCGAACAGGCCGTTCAGTTCAAAGCGCGACCGCGGTCTGATCCGGCGGCACAAGCGTTTACCGTGGATCCCTTCGGATGAAGAATGGCAGCGGTTTCTCCTGTGCGCCAAAGGTGAACCTATCCGTAATCGATGCATGCTGGCGATCGCATATGATGCCGCGCTGCGACGCGAGGAACTTTGCGCCATTGAGACGCGCGACATCGATCCGGCACATCGTCTGATCCTGATCCGGGGCGAAACCAGCAAGAGCAACAGAGACCGTATTGTTCCCTACTCGGAAACCGCCGGTGTTTTGTTTTCCGCCTATCTTGAGCATCGACGTCGGGTGGGCCGTGATCGCGGCAGGCTCTTCCTTTCTGAATCGCGTCGAAATTACGGAAAGCCCATCACGCTGTGGACCTGGTCAAAGGTGATCAGGCGCATCGCGGTCGCGGCCGACCTCGATAAGTTTTCGACCCACACATTGCGCCATCTTTGTCTGACCGATCTGGCTCGCGTAGGTTGGGACATACATGAGATCGCCCAGCTCGCCGGACACCGGAACCTCGCATCCACACAGCAGTATATCCACCTCTCTGGCAGGGATCTCTCCAGAAAACTGGCCGGCTCCATGGAGCAGATCCACGCATGGCGAACGCGCATGTTGGTCGAAAGCAGCCCGGAGCGCGGCCAATGAATCCGCAGACAATGGACGATCCCGAGCCCGCTACGCGGCATTGGCCGAATCCACTCGCAACGGCCGAATATGATCGATCGCCGAAGCTCACCGTGGGAGAGCGTTCAGCCATTCAAGCGTGGCTGAAAAAGCGCGTGCTGGGCCAATGGAGCCGCTTTGAATATCGCACGCAGGAGCGGGAGCAGCTCCTACGTCTGATGAAACCAATCGAAGACGCGCTCGCTATCATTGGATCGGAGGCGGCGGCCCCAAACGATGCAATGATGGTGCTCCTGAGAGAGTGCCTCTTGTTGAATCGTACATATTGGGGCTGGAAGGAACAGCATTGGGCAAAAGTGCTCGGCCGCACAACGCACGATTTCTTCGACAGAAATAAGAGGAAGGTAGCTACTGGCGTCCGTGTGGACATCGCAGCGATCGCCTATCTCCACAACTGGTTCACCAGCTATTCGACGTTGGCCTCAACACACAGGAAATCGTTGGCTAACCGAATTTTTGGTAGCGCGTCGGTGGCATCTGCGATCGAGCGGCTTACGACGCCTCTCGTCCGGTGGGGCTATCGTATCGATCCGAAATACATGAAGTTGTTCGTGTCATCGGTTCTGCTCGTGAATCGAAGCCCGCGCCTCGAAGATTTGAATCCGGAGATTCTGGAATTTTATCGCGCCGAGGGATCAAACGTGGAGCGGCGCTATTATTACGCGATTTCTAAAGTCTTGGCCAATCAAGGCATCCTTGAACAGCCGCTCGAGCGTGCGCCGCCGAGAACGAAACAAATAGAAAGCATACACATCGGTGTGGCAGACGAATGGTGCGGTTGGATTGAACGCTGGACGCAAACGACAACTATCGAAACCCGTCGAGGTCATCGAACCACACTCTATAAGGTTGGGCGCTGGCTGGCTGCCCATCATCCTGAGATCGTATCGCCCGCACAATGGACGCGCACAGTTGCGGCAGAATTCGTATCAGCGATGGCCAAATTGCGCGTCGGTCAATATGTGGCACCGGCAGCGCCGCACCCGCGGGCGGGTGAAGCGGTGAAAGCAAGCACGATCGCAGGCTTGATTTGCCAGGTCCGTGGCTTTTTCTATGATTGTCAGGAATGGGGTTGGATTGAACGCTCCTTCGATCCGGGCCGCAGTTTTGCGATACCGCAAAGTATCCGCGCTAAACTCGGCCCCAAGCCCCGAGTGATTGCCGATGATCTGTGGGCGCGTCTGCTTTGGGCCGGCCTCAATCTCGAGAAGTCCGATGTTCCTCGCGCTAACAGCAGCGGCCTGCTTTTCGACGTGGAATATATACGCGCGATAGCGGTCGTGTGGCTGTTCGCAGCGCTGAGAAACAACGAAATCCGTCGGTTGCGGCTTGGTTGCATCCGCTGGCAGCCCATGGATTCCGGCAAGGGCCCGCCGATCTGTTTGTTGGACGTTCCCGATCACAAAACCGGAAATTGCTATACCAAGCCTGTTGACCCGGCTGTCGGCGAGGCGATTGAAGCATGGCAGGCCATACGTCCGGTCCAACCGGCATACCCTGATCCTAAAACTGGCGACCTTGTCCAATTCCTGTTCCAATTTCGAGCCATCCCGATGGCCAACGGCTTCATAAATGTCCGACTGATTCCAATTCTATGTAGAAAGGCCGGCATCCCCGATCATGATGTTCGGGGCAAACTCACCAGTCATCGCGCACGGGCCACCATTGCCAGCCAGCTGTTCAACAGTGAAGAACCGATGACGCTCTCGGAACTTCAGGAGTGGCTTGGCCATAGGTCGCCGCATTCGACGCAGCATTACGTGAAGATCACGCCGACGAAGCTGGCCAAGGCGTATACCGACGCAGGGTATTTCGAGCGCAACGCTCGCGTGGTCAAAGTTTTGATCGACCGCGATCAGATGAAAAATCCGCAGGAGGGTGTCCCCTGGCTTCACTATGATCTCGGACATGGTTGGTGCAGCTTCGAGTTCTTCGACAGGTGCCCGCATCGGATGGCATGCGCGCGATGCGACTTCTACATTCCAAAAGCATCGTCGCGAGGACAGCTCCTGGAAGCAAAGGACAACGTCGATCACTTCCTGAAGGCAATCCCTGTCACTGCCGAAGAGCAACAAGCCGCCGATGGCGATCGCATTGCTATCGATCGTTTGCTGGCGCGTCTCGATGATGAACCTACCCCGTCCGGTCCGACCCCGGCCGAGCTGCGGCAAAAGGCCCAGAAAACCTCAAGAAAACGCGTGACTCGTAATTCCACATAACTGAAGCACGTCGCCGAGCGTGCCGTTGAACAGGCGCGAGACCTTGGTGATGAGCGACTGGCCGACCTCGGGCCGGATGATGGCGGGAAAGGACATGGGATGCGACTCCTGTCTGGCGGAGACCAATTCCCCGCCACATGAGCCCTCATCCCCCTCCCCTTTGGATCACGGCGGGATGGAACGGATCGGTCCAGTCGATGTGGTCGATGATCCAGTCGGGAACGAAATCCCAGTCGAAGCAGAGTGGATAATCGTTCTGGACCTCGCGCCAGGCAGCCTCGACGGCATCGGCCCAGCCAATCACCGTTAGTCGCAGCGCCGCGGTTCCTAGCGCATCGAACGACTTGCCGATCGCGGGAGCCAAGCCGATCGCATCGGGATCGGTGATCGGCCTGGTGCGTAAGGTCAGAACTGCCTCCCAGAGGCAGGCGGCGGTCTCGAGACTGGCTTGGGAATATTGAGCCATGACGGGTCCTTTCAATGTCAGGCGGCGCGCAGGTCGCAGCCCTGGTAGAGTCCGAGATCGGCTGCCATCAGCGTGTCGATGCCGGGCGCGAACCGGTCGAAGGCTGCGTTCAGATCGGCGACGGCGACGCGGTAGCTGGCCTCGCCGGGATCGAAGTCCAGGGCGAGCATCAGGGGGGGCAACCGAGCGGTCATCTCGGGAAAGACGGTGTGGATGATGAGCGCCTCGATTCGCCGCGCGACCAGGTTGAGCCGCGCGGCAAGGCCCAGGGGCGTGGCCAACTCACGTTCATACCAGGTAGCGGGCGCTACGACGTCGGCGATGCGGGTCGAGGGCACCCGGCCATTGCCGATCTGGGCCTGGATGACGACGCAGCGCGGGCGCCGCCGGGCCGCGACCTCGGTGAGCGGCACGAGGGCGCGATAGTGGTAGGTCGAGGCGGTGCCCGGGGTGCGGGACCGAGAGACGATGACGTCCATTGGTTGTTCCTTTGATGGTGGAGGCTTGGGGCTGCGCGTTCGGCAGCAGGGAGATCGCCGAGCGAAATTCGCCCGACGCCCCTTCAAAAAAAGTCCTCCCCTCCGGCTCGTTAGCGGGACCGTTCGGACTTCACGGCGAGGAGGTCTGCGAACCGGGCCTGGACCGCGGCAGCGTCAGGGAAATGGTCAGGAAGGCCGTGATGGGCCAGGATCGGCGCGCGGGCCTTCGCGATCAGCGAGGCCTCGGCCATGCTCGGCATGCGGGGTGGCCAGCCCTTCACATAGCGCAACTGCGGGGGCATGGCCGCTTCGAGCGCCCTGCGTTCCTGGGCTCGCAGTTTGGCACGCGCGACCTCGTGAAGACGTGCGGCCGACAGCCATCGAGGCGAAACATCGGCGAGCCATCGTTGAGGCTGAAAGGAGAAGGTCGAGTCCGCCTCGATCGCCACCAGATGGCGGTAGAGATCGAAGTTGCCAGGGGCGGCAGCGGAGGCAGCTAGGTCGTGCGCCGATGCAAGCACGCAGAAAGCACAGGACAGCCGGGTTGTCCGGTATTGGACATAGGCTTCGTGCAACGGCAGCCCGTGGCGCTTATGAATGCCGAACACATCGTTGGCACTCCAGTCGACGGCCGGATGCCAGCTGAGCATGCGCGTCCCGGCGGCGTTGCCCGGCTTTGCGAAGCGTTCGTCGGCACGGGAGACCGGCGTGGCACGACGGCTCGGGCTTTCATCGCGGCGCAGGCCGATGACCGAAACGATGGTTTCGCCCCGATAGCGGCGTGCGAGGTCAGGGCCGATCACCTGGACTTTCAGCTCGGACGTGCAGAAGCGCAGCGATGCCGAGGACCAGGGTCCGATGAGATTGTAGGTTTCGAGCGCCTCGTAGCGGCGCTTGCCCGACAGGAAGCGTTGCTCCCAGCGGCTCACCATGTCGCCTGCCGATCGGCTGACCACCAGCAAGGGCAGCCCAAGCCTGTCGGCGATTGCTGCGACCATCGCCGGGGTCGAGCGCCATTCCGCCCGGCCGAGGTCAGCGTGAATCGCGATCCGGCGATCACGCGGATGGCCCAGGGCGTTGAGCAGCGCGAGTCCGGCATGGGCCGAGGCGGTGGAATCCTTGCCGCCCGAGAGATTGAAGGCGAACCAGGCTCCGCGCCGCGCGGCGGCTATGACCCTATCGTCGATCGCAGGCAAAGGATCATCAGGCGCGGCAAGCAAGCCGCGCGCAAGAGCTGCGCCCATGCGGTGTCTCCTCACGGTGGATCGGCGCGACTGCGCGCCAGTCAGTGTCCGGCAGGCAACCTGTTGTCGTAGAGGGGCTCCGTGCCGGGCTCCCAGTCGCCGGGCATCCAGATCCGGCCGTTATAGCTGATTCGCCCCACAGGCGTTTCGGCCACCAACAGCAGCGCCTCGGGGTACATGCTGGCGCCCAGACCCAATCGGTCGCGGCGCTCGCAATAGAGGTCGGAGGCTTCCTTCCAGCTCGCTGCGGCAAGCTCGGCATAGCCTTTTTGGGCGATGCGAAAGGGTTTGCGCGAAGCACCCCGTTGCCGGATCCCGCCGAGGACCCGGGCGACATGTCCGGCATAGACGGCAACGGTAGCCCAGTAGGCAGCGACAAACACCTTGCGGCTCTCCCAGCTCGATCGCGAACGGTGGCGCGCGTCGGCGGCAAGGTCGAGCAGCAGCACTGCGAGCAAGGTGCGGGTATCGGCTGGCATAGCCTGGAGGAGGCGTGCGGCGGGAAGGCCGAGGACCGGATTGCGAACCTCGGCCCTGGAGGAGCGGCAGGTCATCGCAGGGGCCCTCACCACTCGAAGGTCTCAAGACCGTCGATGCAATCCGCGTCGCGGTCGAGAAGAAGCCAGCGGCAGCCCTGCGCGCGCGCGAATTCGATGGCGGCCCAAAGCTCGTTTGGGACCATCTCCCGTTCCAGGCCGTCGAGCGGATCGGTGAGGACGAACCAGCCATAGCCGGCCTCGGCGACACCAAGCGGGCGCGATTCCGGGACCATCGGCGCCCATTGGTCGAGAAGGTCGGCGGTGGCGGGACGGATATGGCTGGTGCTGATCACGAGATGGCGACCGACGCGTAATGCCTTCGGCGAGCCGATCGGCGGCGCGTCGACCGAGATGCGCTCGGTCCAGAGATATTCTTCTTCGTGCGCGTCGAAGTAGATCGACCCTGCGTCTTCATCAGGGAGCGTCGCGGGATCGCGCGTGTCGCGTATCTCCGACCACCATTCTCGGCAGAATGAGGCGACCTCTGCCATTAACGCCTCGCGGGTGAAGGCGGCATAGAGATCGCCTCCATGACGATGGTCGATGAACGCGACGTGGATATCCGCCGACCAGGGAACTACGTGGTTTTCCACGAGCCGTTCGGCCTGTGCCAATTCGTCGCACAGGATATGTCCTGCCGGGTTTGCGTCGGCGATCGCAGTGCGAGCGCGGGCCAGCAGGCGCGCAAAATCGTGCCTTGTCGTCTGGGTCATGATTCTTTCCTTGGGATGTGTCGAGTGCGCGGCGGGGCGTCCGACCGGAGCGTGTCATCAGCGCCGGTCGAGCGCCCGGCTGATGGCGACGAGCGCGTCGGCGATATGCTGCTCGACCTCGTGCGTGGTGATGCCGAGGCGCGCCGCGATCGCGGTAAAATCTTCGTCGCCTAGTAGATCGGCCATGAAAACCTGGCGGGTGATCTCTGGCAGTGCGGTAAACGCGCTGGCGTATCGGTCGATCTGCGCGGCACCGGCTTCGTCCAGACCGGCTGCATCAACGCGCACCCATGCCCGCACCCAATAGCCGTCGCCATCACGCTGGACCGTTTGCTCGTCGGGGTCGATGCGCAACATATGGGCAGTAGCCCAGCGTTCGCGGGCGGCAGCCACGATGGGGTAAACGGCCGTGTCCGGCGCAAGGAAAGCGTCGATCCGCGCGGCAAGCTCGTAGCTCGTCCGACGCCGGTCGCGTCGCAGGCTGAAGCGGGGATGGTCGTTGAAGAAATCGAGCGCCTCGACAAGGAGGGCGCGGGCGTCATGGTCGGGCATGGTGGGGTTCTCCGTTGCGCCGATCCCTGACCGGCACCCATCCCTGCCCCCTTCCCTCCGGCTGGATACGCGTGCGTCAGGCTGTGTGGGCGAGCAGCGGGAGCGCCGTCACGTCTCCGGCGGGCGTGGCGCGATCGAGAATGGAATAAGGCAGGCTAGGTACCGCCGGCGGCGCGATCCGCGCCGAATTGGTGAGTGGGAACAGATAGAAATGGTTTGGTCCGTTCCGGAAGCCGTCATGTTACGGCCGTTAACGGGCGACAGCATGTCGGAAGCGCAACCCGGCTGTTCCGACGATATTATCGTCATCAGCGTGCGGAAATCACGGATGAAGGGACGTTAGATCAGTCGCGACGAAGGAGCCGGCCTTCCTCCAGCACGACATCATCGAGACGAATGGAAATCGGCTTATCCATATTCGGGTGCACCTCGCCTTGATCGGTCGTGATGAAGGCGTCGTGCGTGACTGCATCCGCCGGGATTGGTCCATAATATGCGAGAAGCGCGTGATTGAATGCGCTGGGTGGTAGCTCAAGGGCCATGCCGAGAAGGGGCGTCCGGCGATGGCAAATGATCTCGCCCAATGCCGCAATAAACCGTTCTGGATTCCTGAGCGGATAAATATGACCTTCACGGAACGGCATTTGGTTCTCCTTCGTCGGCGCTTTATCATTTAAGCGGTCGGAAAATCATAATAGTCGCGCATTGCGCCGCCAGACGGATCACGTCCTTTATATCATTACGGTCAAGCGGCATGAGCCAATAACGGCAGTACGGTGACGTCACCCCCGGTCGCCGCGCGATCGAGCACGGGGTAAGGCAGGCTTGGCACCTTGCGGGCGGCGATCCGGGCGGCGTTCGTCAAAGGAAATAAATAGGTGTGGTTGCCCGGGTGCTTCCGGCGGCGCAGAAAACCGACACGTTCAAGATCGGCGAGCCAGTGGGCGGCATCTTCGCCCGAACGACGGGCCCGAGCACCGGCGGCCACCAGCTGTTCGGCTGCATAGCGCTGACCGCATTCGTCGTTGCGGATCTTGGAGATCGCCCGGCTCGAAATCGGCTGGCCGTTGGGCAGTATGAGATCGATGCGCGCTGACGAGCGTCCGGTATAGCGGCTGCCCATCACGCAATAGAGCGTGCCGACATGGCCGGGCATGAACACCTGACCTTGTTCGTCGGTGCGACGGATCGGATCGGCATAGGAGATGACCGACACGATCTCCGGTTTCTCGCGACGCAGCAGTTTGAAGGCGCGCGAGAGCATCCAGGTTTCGGCGTTACCGCCTGTGTCATCGAGCAGCACGAGGCGCCCGAGGTCGCAGGCGCTGCGCGGATCGGGGAGACCTGCTGATTTCGGGACGCTGGCATTGTTGACCGGGTGGGCGAAGACGCAAACGCCGACCAGGTCGGATTGCCCACCGGCGCCGTTTCGGAAGAGACCGACCGACAGGCGCGTGACAGGCATCGAGGCGGCATAGTGATGCTGGCGTACGAAAGGTGCTGCCTGTTTGACGGTATCGATTATATCGACGGCGAAGCGCCGGGGATCGATCTCGGTGGCGCCGGGCACCCAGCGGCAGCGCCGATCGCGCCAGCGTTGGCTTCTGGTGATGATCATGAGCGGCAACTCCGGTTGCGGTCGCGACTCCTCCCGCTGCGTCGCGATCGGCGGCGGGAGTAAGCCGGGCTGCCTATTGCGCGATCACGCGACGCGTGAGATCGGGGATGCGCGCATTGTCGTAGGGGCTGGAGACCGACATCTCGATCGCGTCGCGTTGGGCGCGATACCAGTCGGTCGCTTCGACCGTATAGGTCTCGGTCGCGTAGGGTTCGCCACCGCTGGAGAATTCAACGGTGACGGTGAAGGTCTGCATTTCGACCTGGGCGGATGCGTGCATGATCGGATCCTTTCGATATGAAAAGGGCGGCTCCGACCTGGGTCGAAGCCGCCTCGGGGTGGACGGGTGTTGAAGGTTGGCCCGTTGGGCCGGACTCGATGGTCAGGCGCCTGCGGCGCTGCGCCATCGGGCGGCGGCTTCATCAGCGGTCAGCTGGCCATGGCTCTCGGTGCAGAAGCGCTGGAATTCGGCTTCCCAGGCAAGGGACGTGGTTTCCAGCGCCTGGATCACTTCCCACAGGAAAGCCGTGGCCGAGCCAGCCTCGGCGACCGGGACCCAGAGGGCGAGATTGTTGCTGTCCGCGCCGCATCGCTCGCAGGTTTGGCTGTCATAGGTCGCGAGCAGCGACCATTGCTGGGTGGTCTCGTCCCAGATGGCGTTCGCGTCCCGGCAGATGTCCGCGCTGCCGCAATGACGACAGCGCGGCATGAGCGGAGCCGCTGTTGGCGTGACCGGTTTCGTCCCGTTCGCCAGCGGCGGATTATCACCTTCGGCGAAACCGGGAGGTAACGCCAGCGAGGGGGCCGCATAGGCGCTATCCACACCGGGCCAGATACCAGTCAGGTAAGTGGCGCCGCTATTTTCATAGTCCTCCTTCTGGCCTTCCCAGTCGTTGTCCTGGACGGCGAGCCGGCAGGCATCTTCGGCGGTTGCCGCCTGATAGGTCCGGTGCCGGAAAATCGGCAGCCGGTAGGTGCTTTCGATCGTGAAGCTCGGCACGGCGTCCTCCTCAGTTCGCCTTGGCAAAGAGCTTGCGCGCCTTGCCCTCGATCTCGAGCCGCGTGTCCTGGTTGGACTTCGCGCGTGCATGCGCGGTGATGCCCTGGACAAAATCGAACAGGCTGGCGGGCGGATGGCCTTCTTCGGCGATCACCGACTGGATGATCTTCGCGGTGTCCGCCTTGGAGAAGCCGTTCTTGCGCAGGAAGGAGTCGCGATCCTCGTCGGACCGTGCGACGATACGGCCGCGTGCCGTCTTGATGCCTTCGATGAAGCTCATGGCCGAGGAGTCGGCGAAGGTCTCGAGTGCGGGCGCTGCTTCATGGGCGAAGCGGTTGGCAGCGAATTTCGAGTGGCGGATGGAGATCTCCTCGAAATTTTCGACGCCCCAAAGATTACGATTCATGCAAACCGCGCGCAGATAAAAAGTCGCAATTCCCAATGTCTTGGAGCCGACTTCTGAGTTCCAGCAATAAAATCCGCGAAAGAAGAGATCGGGATCGCCATTCGGCAATTTCCCTGCCTCGATCGGATGCGTGTCGTCGACGAGGAACAGGAAAACGTCGCGATCCGACGCATAGAGGGTCGTCGTCTCGTGCGTGACGTCGACATAGGGGTTATAGCGCATCGAGCGCCAGTCGAGCACGCCCGGAACCTTCCAGCGCGTATCGGAAACGCCGTTGCCCGCGATCTTCATGACAGCCGCGACCAGCTCATGGTCCCAGATCCGGCCGTAATCGGGTCCGGTAACTGCCCGCAATTCAGCGCGACCCTCATGGGTCTTGAGAAGCTTCACCTGCTCGCCGCGATGGCTAAGGAGGCCATGCTGGAGATTGATGCCGGCGAGCGCGGCGGGAAGGTTGCGCAGATAGGAGGCGGGAGCGCCCACGAGGCTCGACAATTGACCGAACGACCAGTTGGTGGGGGCGATCGGCTCGGCTTCGCCGGGAACGATGAGGCTGAGGCGCTCGGCATTGTCCATGCTCGCCTCGACGCGGACGTCGCGGCTTTCGACGATGCGTGTGCGCGCACGGTCAGCGCGGCGTCGAACGCTCTCATAGAGATCGTCGAGGGACAGGAATTTCTCGTCGTCGGGACGCGAATACCATTCGGACGAGACCCGTCCGATATTGCGACCGCGGGATATGTCGACCTTGTAGGCGCCCGAGACCTGGGGCGCGTCGATATGCTGGGCAAGCGTTGCCATGGGACATCTCCTGGTTGGAACGGCCCGATCCGTTTCGAACCGGCCAACCCTTCCCCACCCCCTTCCCTCCCATCCCGGCGCGTGGCGCCTCGGTTCAGGGCTAGCGTGCGATACTGTCCCGGTAGATGTCGGCCGCCCATTGCTCGACCCAGAGCGTCGTCACGTCCTCGTGGCCGATGTCGCCGTCCTCGACGAGAGAACGGATTTCAGCGCGCGCCTGAGCAATTGCCTGCTCCCAGGGGTCGGCCGGGGTTGGATCCGACTGTGGCAGGAATAATTCGGACTGGCGGAGCACCGGAGCCCCGCGAAGGCGCGCGAACTGGCTGGCCGTCCATGCCTGCATGTGCTGCGCCACAAGGGTGTCGGTCTTCGGGATCCCTTGCGCGAAGGCATCGTGCCTTGCGGCCTGGCCATAAGCCTGGCTGTCGATCGAGGCGATCCGATGCTCGATCCCTTTCAGATGGGAGAGAGCGGTGCCCTTGATTCCGAAGCCATGCAACATGACCCCCTTCGGCAGAATTCGGTCAAGATGATCGAAGACAGCGATCAGCCCCTCCGGACCCGAGGCATGGCGGCGGCACATGCTGCCCACGCCGATCAGGGGCGTACGACCATAGTCGAGTGCGAGGCCGTCGAGGCAGCGCTCATAATCCTCGGGCCGCCGCCCCTGGATCACCGGCATCAAGCGGTGCTCGATGCCGAGATCGCGCGCGCCCGACCGGCAATCGAAATTGGCGCGGATCGTGCGCGATATCCGATCGAGCACTTCCTCGCGGTCGCAGGCGATTTCGGGCTCGACACAATAGTCCATGCTGGCGAACCAGTGGAATGGATAACTCGCCGCGAGCGTGAGATAGTCGCCGGTCGACCAGGGGAAACCACCATAGCGTGCCATGGCGACAAACCCGGCGGAATCAAGTGAGAGGCTGGCCAGTCCGCGAGCATTGTCGAGTTGTCCGAGGTTCCAGCCCTGCCATTCCGGCCAACCTTTGCGCCGGCTCCAGCGCGAGAGCGCGTTGGCCGAAATCAGCGTTGGCACCCGCATGTCGACGGCGCGCTTGAGGATTGTACCATTGCCCAGGTGTGGAAGGCCGACGATGATGTCGATCGTCATGGGGCACCTCGCTATCCGATCGACCAGCAGCACCAGCGTTCGGCGGCCTGGCGTGGGGTGAACAGGTCGAAGGCGTTGGCGCAAAAGGACTGGAACGCCGCATTGAGGGCAAGGCCGGGATTGCCGAGCCTTTCGATGACCTCCCACATGAAGCGATCCGCCGGGTCGGTCACGCCTCCCGGTTCGCTGTCGCGGCAGTGGGCAAGAAAGTCGGCGAAGGTGGCCAGATCGTCCTGCGTGCCGATATAGCGCAGGAGAAGGCCGATTTGTGTGGCCTCGCTCCAACCTTCGCTGTCGGCAAATTGATGGAATAGAGTGTCGGGCATCTTTCGCTTTCAAGATAATGGAGGAGACAAAACGTGGGCTTGTGCTCAGTCGAACAGCGGCAGGCTCGACTGACGGTCACAGACTGCACGGCCGCAGATGCCGAGGGGGCATGGGCCATATTTGCCCTCGCGGTCTGCGAGGAGGTCGCGAGCGGCATGAAGTTCGACGAACGGGCCGCTGTGGCCGCTGGGGCGCCGGCAGCCAGCGCCTGCGGGCGCGTGGCAATCCGGGCATGGGACAAGCAATACGGGATCGACGTCCCAGCATTTGCCGCAGCCTGGCTTGTTGCAGACCGCCGGTCCCTTGACGATGAAGGCCATGGCTCAGGCGGCGTCCCGGCGCAGCCACTCATAGAGCAGATGTGAATCGGGATCATATTCCGAGCCGTTCGAAATCCGCACGAGCTTCCCGTCGCAGGCGAAGGCGGAGGCGCGCGGAAAGCTCAGATAGGAGCGGCCCTCGAGAATGAGATCTCCTGAGCGAACCTGTGTGATTGCTCTCGTCGTTCCGAGCGAACGGTGTCCGGCTGGCGCATCGACGAGCTTCAGGCTGTCACCGGCTCTGACCTGCTTCTTGAACGCGGCAAGGGAGACTTTGGCTTCGACGGGATTCTTTGCTCCCCGACGCGCGGCCAATGCTGCCCAATAGGCCTGCCCGACCCGTGCCTCGCAGTAGAAGGAGCAGGTGTGGTAATCCTGGAGCAGGTTGGAGCGCGTATAGCCGAAGCGCTCCATCTGGTCGCGCACCGCGATAAAAAAGTCGTTCTGCGCGTCACGCCCGGTAAGGTCCGCTGGCGTGTCGAGTATCTCGGCAATGATCTTGCGGCCGCCTGCGAATTTTTCGGTCTTGATCGCGAAGCGCGTGTCGGGAAATTTGGTCTTGAGATGACCGTCGATGCGCGCGGCGAGCGTCGAGAGATTGTCGCCGGTTCGATAGAGGTCGCCCTCATAATGGAAGTTGCCCCGCTCATCGAACGGGGTCTGGCTGTACAGGCGCGTGGACGCGCCCGGCGTCGAAACGTCGATCATGGTTTTTCTCCGTGTTGAAGCTGTGGCGGCCGGTGCTGCGGCCGGCTGTTGTCAGGCCTCAGGGGCCCCTATGGTAATTCCATCGCGATGAAGGCGCGGGCGCGCTTCACGGCGACCTCATCGATCTGGCCCGCGACCTCGGGCGTGGTGGCCGCCAGGCGATCGATCGCGCCAAGCAGGTTTGAGAGCAGATGAAGCGCTGTTGGAGATGCCGTTGAACTATCCCAGCCCGGCGGCGGTCCGGCGTGGCAATAGCCATGATCGAGCGACCCGTAGCGCCTGACGATCGCGAGCGCCTGGTCGGCTGTTTCGCAATCGTCGAGCGCGAAGCGACACGTCATTTCATCGACTGTGATGCCGGCGTAGAAGAGCGCCGCGGACACGCCATTTGCGAGTGTGCACCGCATCGGGCGGTTCGCTTCACGGTGGATATAGGCGATGTTGCCCAGTCGATCGGTTGCACGAATTCGAACGGCGTCACGACGCGGTGCGGCGTTGGTCGTTCGAGGATTGTCGTCAGAGGCGAGCATTTCCGACCGGGCGTCGATCCATGCGCAATAGCCAAGACGGTATCGTCGTTAGCGACCTCGGTTTTCCAGTCGTCGATGGGATGGTCGGGATCGTCTTCCCAATGATCACGGTGGGTCATGAAATGCCTCCCTCAAGCGCCTTTGAAAGCGCTTCCCGCGTGAATTCCATTTCGATCCGGTCCGGGAAAACCGCGCACCACCCTCCGCCGAAACTGTCGAGATAGGGTTTGGTACAGGTGAAGCTCCAGTCGAACCCGACCGGGGCAATCGCCAGCGACGATTGGCAGCAACGCTGGATCACCCCGGCGATCGGCCAGGGCTGAAAATCGATCGTGCTGTAGATGGTAACCGTGCAGGTCTTCGGATCTTCGATGGAATTCGCGACCCGAATGTCGGCGCCGAAGTCGGGAAAGTTCGCGTCATCGAAGATGGCGGTAAACCCGCTCAGCGGTTTATCGCCAATGGTCGGCGGAAAGACTGCCTTCAATTCGTCACTGATGGGGTCGGGCTTAAAATCCCCCATGAGATCGGCGGCAAGCTGCCATGCTTCTTCGATCAGCGCGACTTCAGCGATCGAGCAGGTGAAGGCGAATGAGCCCTGGATGAAGTGGTCGGCCATGGGGCCTCCATGAACATAGTGGGCAGCCCAATTGCCGCGCCACCCACATCCACCCTCCTCCCCTCCCTTTGACTTGAGCACCGAATGAAGGCACGAGTTCGTTTACGCTTGCGCAAGAGCGTCTGGTTCAAGACCTGTGTTTCCAGCAAGAAGAAGGATGTTACATGGCCGAAGCCGAAGATTCGGGCGTCATGTCTTTGACCGTGACGTTACTCAGCGCCTATTTCGCGAACAACACGGTGCCGAGTGGCGAATTGCCGGCGCTCGTGGAGGGGACACGGCGGGCCCTCCTGGGCGGCGCGCCTGTTGCGATACCAGCCGCCGCTCCTGCGACTGAAGATGTTGCGCAGGAGACGCCCGTGGCGGCGCCCGAAACGTCAGCGGCTGCACCGACGACGCCGGTGCCCGTGCCGGAATATAAGCCGATGGTCTCCATTGAGGAAAGCCTGGCCTCGGCCGATCACATATTGAGCCTGATTGATGGCAAGCCCTACAAGGCCCTGAAACGACATCTGTCAGCGCACGGGCTGACCCCTGCGGAATATCGCGGCCGTTATGGCCTTCCGGCGGACTATCCGTTGGTTGCGCGCGGATATTCGGCGGCCCGGAGGGAAGTCGCACTGAAGCTGGGCCTCGGCGGCAAACGTAAAAACTCTCCTTCGCCTGTTGCCGAGAAAGTGTCTTCACCCCCAGTTACCGAGGCGACCGAGCCTGTTGTTTCTGAGACACCCCCGGCAAAGGCCGCGCCGGCACGTCGCCCGCGAACCAAGACGGTGGAGGCCGAACCGAAGCCTGCGGCCAAGAAGCCTAAGCGTAAGGCCTCTCCAGCGCCTGTAGCCGCGGGCGAGCCTGCCTCCCTGGTTGCCGAGGCAACAGAGTCTTCCGTTGCCGACACGCTCCCAGCAGAGACCGCTCAGGAGCGTCACCCGCCGGTCAAGGCTGCAGAGGCGGCACCGAAGCCCGCGACAGAAAAGCCTAAGCGCAAGGTCTCCACGGGCTCTACGGTCAAGGCGCCTGTCGTGAGCGCGGATGCGGCACCAAAGCCGAAGCGTATTCGGGCGAAAAAGACGGACGCTGAAGCGGCTCCAGCGGCTGAGCCCACGCCGGAAACCCCGCTCGCGGCAAGTTGATCGATGCGGTCCGGGCGCGCAGAGTTCCCGGACCGCCTTTCAAGTGTCGATCAGACTTCAGATGGGTCAGGTCCGCGTCATCGCCAGGATCGCCTCGATGACCTCGTTCGACCGGTCGAGTGGAATGAACAGCCGGGTCTTGTACTGAATGACCTCGCTGAACACGCCGTGCGCCTTAAGCCGTTCGCGATCCTCCGGCCGGTAATTGCGGATTTCGAGCCGACGTGACCCGTTGACGAGCGCGGTTGCCATTGTCGCGCCACCCAGGCCTGGGATTGCGATACCCGTGCCTTTCTGGGCGGCGGCGCCAAGTTCGGCAGCGGTTAGCGCGATCGTGCCGTCGAGACCAAACGCTGATTGCAGATCCGCCATCGCCGCCGCAGGGATGAGCCGCCCGAGGATCGAAGTTCCCTGACCATCGTCGATCCGCCAGACGCGGACATCATCTTGTGGAAGTCGGTGCCATACCGGCAGGAGAAGCCCGGTCGCGACGTTGACGGTTTCGATATCGACCTTGGCTTCCGCCTCGTTCGCTTCGGCTTCCCAGAGTTGCTGAAATTTGTCGCGGTCGATCTCTTTCCAGAGGCTGGCCCACATCGCGATTTCCTGCATGCGGGTTCCACCGGTCGGACGAACAAGCTGGCACATGGACACGATGCGCCCTTCCTCGTCCGTGATCGACCAGGACGGCACCTTGAGAGCGACGCGCTTGGACCGGCTGTTCCAGAGATAAGCGATTTCGCTCGTGCCGTCCCAGATCTGCATCAGCCGCTTCCAATGCATGACGCGCGGGCGCAGATGAAGCTCGAGCCGCAGCAACCTGGTTTCGGCCCCGGTCACCGGATCGGTGCGCAGCGTCTGCTCGGATCGGGTGATGATCTGTTCGGCGCGGATGGTCTCGACCCCGACGTCGAATGTGCCGGCCTCGCGCGCCGCATCAATGCGCGCCTGGATCAGGCCCATATATTCATCGAAGATCGCGTTCTGGGTCGCGATCCTGAGCGCGAGGATACGGTTGAGCCAGCGCTGGATCGGCGGCAGTTTCTCCAGAAGTGTGCCGTCCTCGTCGGTGAGCTTGAGGCCGGTCATGCCCTGGAAGCGCTCCATGTTCACGCTCGAGAGCTTGTTGCCATGGAGAAGATGATACCATTGAGTGAGGGCTTCTCGCGCGTAGTCGCTTTCCAGATTATCCGCAGGATCGAACAGGTTCTGGCCACCCGTCTGGCGCTGCCCGCGTGTCAGCGCGCCCAGACTGTCGAGACGGCGCGCGATGGTCGAGATGAAGCGTCGCTCGCCCTTGCAGTCGGTCGTCACCGGCCGGAACACGGGCGGCATGCTCTGATTGGTGCGATGGGTGCGCCCCAGACCCTGGATCGCGACATCGGCCCGCCAGCCCGGTTCCAGCAGGAAATGGACGCGGCGCTTGTCGGCCGTCCTGCAGGTCAGGTCAGCATGATAGGAACGACCGGTGCCACCGGCGTCGGAGAAGACAAGAATGGGTTTCAGCCCGTCCATGAATGCCTGGGTCTCGGAGAGATTGGCGCGTGCGCCGCGCCGTTCAAGCTTCTGGGAACCGTCGCTGCCGATGACGATGCGACGCGATCGGCCGGTCACCTCGGCGACTTGGCTCGTACCGAAATGCGCGAGCAGCGCGTCCAGAGCAGCCGGAACCGGCGGCATGGCGCAGAGTTCCTCGATCAGCGCATCGCGCGTGGCCAAGGCTTCGGCGCATTCGACCATATTGCCCGCTTCATCACGCATCGGCTCTGATCGGAGCGAACCGTCGCTGGTGGCGAAGACATGCATCTGCTGTGTCGGGAAGGCGTTCTTGAGGTAGTCGATCATGGTCGCTCGGGGCGAGAGTTCCAGATCGAGATGAGCGCGTTCTTGCGGAGAGATTTCAGCCAGCCGCCTGTCGAGGATAGCCTCGGCGGTGCTGACAAGTTGAACAACCGCGACGTTGCCGGCCGAGAGTTCGGTTTCGATCGCCTTGAAGACCGTCGGCATCTTCATCGAGATCAGCAATGCCGACCAGAAGCGCTGCTTGGAGCTTTCGAACCGGCTCAGCGCAGATCCCTTAGCCATTGCGTTCAGGGTTCGGCCCGAGGCGCGATCAACGATATTGGCGGCTTTCAATGCGGCGTCGACATTGCGATGAATCACGGCCCACGCGTCGGCATAGGCGTCGTAAATCTCGATCTGGGCGGGTGTAAGCTTATGCTCAAGCGGGTCATATTCGACCCCGGCGAAGCTGAGTGCGCGGGCCGTGTAGAGGCCCATGGCCTTGGTGTCGCGCGCCACGATCTCCATCGCCGCGATACCGCCCTCCTCCATTGCCGCAAGGAAAGCGTCTCTGTCCCGGAAGGCGGTGCCTGGCCCCCACAGGCCGAGCCGCGCGGTGTAGCTCAGATTTTCCGGCTTGGTCGCTCCGGTCGCGGAGACATAGATGACCCGGGCGCGCGGCAACGCGATCTGCAGCCGGACGCCGGCAAGGCCCTGTTCGGACCCCTTGGCCGCGCCAAACTCGGTCTCAGTGCCGGCCGCGTTCCCGAGTGCATGCGATTCGTCGAGCAGGATGACGCCGTCGAAGTCTGGCCCCGCCCAATCGAGCAATTGTTGCAGACGCGATGCGCGGTCATGCCGCTGAGAGCGGAGCGTCGCATAAGTGAGGAAGACGATCCCGCTAGCCATGGCGACGGGTTCACCGAGGGGAAACGCATCGAGCGGCTGGATATCGATCGGCACGCCCCCGAGCGCGCTCCAGTCCCGCCTTGCGTCCTCGATCAAGGCCGAGCTGCGCGAAATCCAGATCGCCCGGCGGCGGCCGCGGTTCCATTGGTCGAGGATGATGCCCGCGCCTTCACGGCCTTTGCCGACACCGGTGCCGTCAGCGATGAAGAAGCCCGTCCGGTAAACCGCGCCTTCCGCATCCTCGTGCAACTGGTCGCCCGCCTTGTTGGGGGAGAAGGTGCCTTTGAGATCGCGCTCACACGCTTCGCCGGCATGGATGATCGTTTCGAGCTGGGCGTCAGACAGGGCCGCGAAAGCCTGCGGCTGGAACATCGGACGATAGCTGGGCGCGGGCGGCAGCACGGATGCCATGGCAACCGACTCCACCAATTGGTCCGGGTGGGGCCTTGCGCCGTGAATTTCGATGCGTGCAGGCCGCCAGGGCGCGTAATGTCCGAGCGGATCGCCCGCTGGCAGCGGCGTTGCGCGGATCGTATAGTCGACCGGACTGGCACTTCCATCGGCCGCTATGCGGTCGGGGACAACCAGCGCGCGCTTCTGGATGCCGCCGAAGATCGTCGACGGCGATGGCTTGGCGGAGGCGCGCGGTCGCAGGGGGATGACGGCCGGTGCTGGCGGCTCCGGCTCGGGCACGGAAAGGCGCGGCGGGACGCCTGCGACCAGCGCCGCGGCTTCCTCGATCGTTTGGGCAGTCAAGCGTTCCGTTGGCCCTGTCCAGCCTTTGTCGAGTATGATCAGGCGGACCGCGATGCTGGTGCCATGCTTGGCATAGGGGTTGCCGAGGATCGTGATTTCGACACGCGGCTTCGCGGTCTCGCAGACCATCGTATAGCCGGTGGCCGCTGTACCATCCGCTGCGAAGCTGGGTGGCATGATCGCGACGCAGCGGCCGCCCGGTGCAAGCCGCAGCAGCGCGGAACGCAAATGACGGGCGCCGGCGAAGCGGTCCTTGCCCCGACCGTCGCTCCGGCTGAAGGGCGGGTTCATCAGCACGAGGCTCGGGGAAACGCCGGGGGGTAGCAGGTCGTTGATGAATTCGGCGTCGTGGGTTGTGACAGGATCGCCGAGCAGCTTTCCAAGCAGCGCGGCGCGGCCGGGATCGCGCTCGTTCAGGGTCAGCGCGACACCGAGCCGAACCGCTTGAGCGGCCAGCATGCCGGTACCGGCAGAGGGTTCGAGCACCTGGTCGTCCTTGCGGATACGCGCGGCCTGCGCGGCGAGCCAGGCAAGCGAGATCGGCGTACTGAACTGCTGCATCTCGACCTGATGCTCGCTGCGATAGGTCTGGGTGGGGAGCGCCCGTTCGAAGCGGCGAAGCGAGGCGAATGCATCGGCGCCGTCCGGAACGATGCCGGTCCAGCCTCCAGGTGATTTGAGGAGGATAACCTGTGCCGCCTCGAGCGCATCATAAGCGTCGCGCATCGACCAGTTGCCGGTCGCGTCGGAGGCCGAGAAGGCTTCCTCCATCAGGCGTTTGAGGTCCTGGCGGCGAATAGAGTGGCCGCGTCGGAGCAGGTCAGACAACCGGGTGGCGACGTCGAGAAGACGCGTGGTCTTGGAAGTTTCAGGCTCGTCGGGATGTGCGAGCGCGAGCAAAGGAACAGACATGGCGGAACTCCGGATTGGATCAGGACCATCGCGGCCCACCACTCCTCCTCCCCCTTCCCTCCCGGTGTGCGGTCAGCATGAAAACAGGGCCGTGGCATGAGGCCAGGCCCTGAGTTGGAGGCAGAAGGTGAGACGGAGAACTTAGTGGCGCCCTATGATGATCCGAGAAGGATCACGGCAATCGACGGCTTCTCCTCAGACGGATGGTGCCGGCTGTCATAAGCATTGCGGCCCCCGCGACCGATGGTGAACAGGTCGAAGCTGGGCGATGTCCCACCATTCGCATTGGGGATGGTGGTCCCATTGTCGTGATATTGGATGTCGATGAAGCTCGGCGCAGCGCCGCGCTTATATTCGCCGAAGAAGAAGGTGATGCGGCGCCCATCGCTGGTGCGTGCGCTGATCGTGAAGTTCCCGTCGGGGATATCGATCGGCATGGTAGGCACATCGTTGAAACGGGCGAAACCGATCGATTCGGCGTCGCGTGCGGTCATGATGGGGAGCTGGGTGATATCGGCCATGGTCTGGTTCCTCGGACCTGGTTCGCCGCTTGAGGCGCAAGTGGACGAAAAAAGGGACCGCAACGCGAGGCTGCGGTCCCATGGACGTTGGATCAGGCGGCCTGCTGGAGTTCGTCATCCGAGCCGGTGACGCTCTCGTCATTTGCGGGCACCGGCTCAGGCGCGATGGCGGGCACGCTGAAACGCATGACGTCAGGCACCCAGGCGAGAGCCGCTTCGCGCAGTTCAGCCTCGATGGGGACGGAGCCGCCGAAGATCTTCTCGGCCGAGGTCGCGAGATCATGCTTCTTCGACGCACCGTAGCGGCTCGACAATTCCTTGCCCCCAATCTCTTCGAGATGGGTGAGGATCGCCGCCTTGCTGCTCAGGCGATCGAAATAGTTGTTCGCGGTCGGACGCCACCAGGCCGCTACATCGATTTCGAGCTTGGTGCCGAGATGGTCGATCATGGCCTCGCCAGTCTTGCCCGCGACGACTGCGTGGAGCGTCCGGGCGATTGCCCAGGCGAGCCAGGCCGCACGAACCTCATCGGGAAGCGCGCAGAAGGCGTCGTAGCGCTGACAGGCATCGCCAGCCTCGGTCCAGCTGCGATCGAGCGCCTCGTCGATCTTGCCCCATTCCTCGGCGGCAAGCGTGCCGCTCTGGTAGCCGGTGAGCCCGGAGAAGGGCTTATCGGCCTTGAGTTCGGTCGCAAGGTCGAAACCGCTGGAATGCCGGGTCGCCTTGTCGACCATCCAGAACGTTCCGAGATCGAGGGCGAAGCGCGGATCGCTGGCGATATGAACGCGCAGCAATTCGCTCTTCATCTCGGCCAGTTCCAGGCTGAGACGCTGGCTGTACGCGGACCTCCCCGTGGTGGCGACGACATCGTCGTTGTCGACCTCGCCTTCAGCCTGCTCGTCCTGCTCCTCATCATCAGGCTCGTCGACCGGAGCGACATAGAGTTGCTCGTGAAGGCGCGGCTGGCCGTCATGACCGATGACGACATAGGCGAGCGCCCCCGCCTTCTGCTCCTCGGAGATGATCGGTACGGGTTTCTCGATCGCGCGATATTCCGCTTCGAGCATTTCGACTCGGTTGGCCTGTTCGACCTGGCCGTCTTCATCAGCATCTTCCCAGGCTTCGTTGGCGGCCTCGATTTCAGCCTCAATCTCCTCGAGACGCGCCTGCTGCTCCGCCGTGAGTTCGGGCGCGTCGCCCTTGAGCGGGCGCAGGTCCCAGGTGTCGTTGTAGCTGACATGGGTCGAGGGAATGATGCGGACTTCCGCCAGCCCCTCACGGGTGCGCAGGTCTTCCGCGGCGGCCGCGAGCTTGTCCGCCACGAGACGGTTAAGGAGATCGCCGTCGATCCAGCGCTCGGTCGTCGAGTCGGTGAACAGGTCGAGATCGACCCGGCCGCCTGCCTCGATATAAGCATCGCGCCCGACCAGAAGCGCCTTGGGATCGCTGCCGACATAAGTGTCCTCAACGAGCTGACGTTTGATCTCGTTGACGTTGGCCCGGTAATAGCCATCCTTGAGGAGTTCGAACACCTCAGCCTGCTTGGTACGATCGCTATTGCTGGCATAGGCAACGGCTACATTCAGCGTGATCTCGCCGTTGCGCAGAGCTTCGAAAATCGGATCGGCGAGATCGGCAAGGCGAAGCCGACTGCGCACGAACCGCTCGGTGAGGCCGAAGCGCTTGGCGACGTCTTCGGGGGTCTTCTTCTCGCTCTCGATGATGTCCTGGAAGGCCCGGCAAGTATCGGCCGGGTTCATCGTGAGGTTGAAAAAGTTCTCTTCGAGGCTGGTCTCGATCGCGTCCTTGGCATTGCCCAGAACGAGGACCGCCAGCTGATAGTCGGCAGCGAACACGCCCTTCTCGATCAGGCGATGGACCGCGTCGAGCCGTCGTCCGCCCGCGATGATGCGGTAATGTCCCTTTTTGCGCGACACAGGCACGCCGATGAGGTTCTGGCGGACGCCCTTGACGGCAATATTCGCCTCGAGCTGGGCATCGGCGACGGGATCGCCGACAGTTCGAACGTTGCTCGGGGACTTGGCGAGGTTCGCCGCGGCCACGAGGATGGGTAGTTGGGTCATGTGGATAGTCTCCTGGCGGGGACAGCCTGACCATCAGGCCACTTTCCGCCACCACTCCCCCACTCCCTCCCCTCCCGCCCGAAGCACGTCGTTCCAGTCCTTGAAGCCGGGCGGCGGGAACTCGGTGTCGATATCGCGACCCGGCATCGCGTAGCTTTCGAGTGCGTGGGCGACGCCGATTTCGCCGGCGATGTCATTGTCAGGGAATAGAATCAGGCGCCTGACGCGGTCGGGGATCGCAATCTGATGGAGTCGCTCGCTGCCGAGCGTGGCCCAGACCGGAATCCCGAACAGGATCATTGCGGAGATTGCGGTTTCGACCCCTTCGGCGAGTCCAAGGATCGACGTCGCAGTGCCCAGCATGACTGCCGCGCGCTCGGGGCGGCCAAGCGTCATGCGTGGATCGGCAAGATCGCGGGCGCGCCGCGCATCGTCCCGATCGAAGAATGTGCGCTGGATGGCGATGAAGCGCCCCTCATCATGAAGGCCGCCGTCGTGAAGAGCCGTGATCATAGCGGGCCGGAACTCAACGTCGTCCCCCTGTCCGAGAGGTGTCCGGGGATGGAAACGCAAGGCACGGGGCAGCAGCGCTATTCGTCTGCGCCGCAGATAGATTTCGGCGGGTGTGCCGATCAATGGCCTGGCTTCATCCCATATCCGCAATGCCTGCTGACGCCGCCACAGGTCCGTTGGCATTCCCGCCGAGGCCTGAGAGGCCTTGTCCACATGGTGCAGTGCTTTTTCTTCGAGGCGCAGGATCTCATTGATGACGTCGCGAGAATCGCAGCCGGCGAAGCACTTGAAGAGCAGTGCATGGTCCCCCACGCGGACAGAGAGGCTGGGACTGCGGTCGGCATGGGCGGGACAACGGCACATCGCACCGCCCGGCTTCCAGACGCCCCCCAGACGCTTCACGATATCGGACCCGATAGCCTCGAGTTCCGGATTATATTTGCTTATGGTACGAGCCATGGGCGTGTCCCGAAAATGGGCTGCCCGCCGGTGGCCTCATCGGACGTGAAGAACGGCAGATGGGAAGAGACGGGCAAGCATTGGACGGGCGACCCGCAGATCACCCAACCAATTTCCGCCCACTCCCCTCCATCGCCTTGGCCGCGATGGTGCGACTGGTCTAAGTTTATGGCGAGCACCCATGCTCCCGGCCACCTACCCCAATGGGCCGAGATCTCCGGCAAACAACATAGGCTGGGACTCCAGCCTCTCGCCGATTTCTGGGTAGGTGATATCGAAACGCCGCAGCCTCTCGGTAAGATGCCGGGCGTCGTCGCCAATAGCGACTCTGCGGCGGACGCGGTCCGTCCCGACTAGCTCGCTCCGTAAGCTTGGCGAGGCGCTCGCAAGGGCAACCTCCAAATGAAGCGACAGCGTTGATTCGTCGAGTCGGGTCATCCCCTGAATGGAACAACGTAAGAACATTCTGTCAATGAGTGGAGGGCTGCAGCCTTCCCATATCGTCGGCGGGCATTGTGGGCACGCTTCGTTCCGCGTTGGCGAACACACGCCGCATCCGCAGCATCACGTCGGCCGGTTCGGGAGATTTCCGCCTTGACCTGGGCGATGTGATTGCTCCCGTCGCAGTGATTATTGATGACCATATTATCATCCAGAATGGAGCAAAGGGCATTGCGCAGCATTTACACGCAAAAATTTACAATATGAGCGACGCGACGTGAGTTTCCTTCTCGCATGAGAAAGGAGCTTCCCATGCCCATTCGCATCAGATTGAAGACCTATCGGCTGCGATCCGCGCGGCTCTCGGGACTGGAGAGCGCACAATGATCGAGGGGCAACGAATAACGACGACGGTCAGCCGATGCAGCATGATTGGATTGACCGAACAGGTACAACGACTGCGCGCCGACGAGTTTGGCAAGGATCTTTTCACGATTCCTGCATTCGAGATGTTACTCGATCTCTACACCCGCAGGAGCGTCCATCCGCGATCGCTGACATCGCTCACAGGCGCATCAAGCGCGTCGGAGCGAAACTCCCAACGCATTGTCCACCGCCTGGCAGAACGTGGCTTTGTCGACCTTCATCGTGATCCGTCCGATGGGCGCAGGATCATCGTCGAACTGAGAGAGGAAACGAACGAGATGCTCGATCGCTTCTTCGATCGACTGGTCGAGATGGCTGCCGACATGCCCATGCATCGTAGGCCTCAGAAGTGAAGGTTCGCCTGCTGCATCGCGGCATTGCGACATCCGATTTTCGCGCCTTGCCAGAGGTGAAAATCCGATGCACAGTTCTCATGCGGTCGGGAAATGGCTGGGATCCGGCTGCAGGATATTCCTTCCAAGCATGATGATGGGCTCATCCAAGGCGGTTGAGCGCAATTGTTGGACAATGTTGCCCGCCACCTTTGGGTGGTTTTGTCATGCTGTCTTCCGTTCAAAAAGGCGGCCGTACGTCGGTGCCCTTCGATCTCGTCCGGTGCGCCTGAGCATATGTACGGCGTACAACAAAACGAGGGCGCGTGCGCGCCTGCGGCCGCTGTATACGAGGAACGCCAGTTCGTGGCCATATATCGCGAGGAAGCACCGAAGCTGCGCTCCTTTCTCCGACGACGAATTTGGCTCGAGGACGACCGCGACGACATGGTGCAGGAGGCTTTCGCCAGGCTGGCAGCATCACGATCGGCCACAGCCTGGAGCAATCCCGGTGCCTATTTGCACGGCATCGTGCGGCATCTCCTCGCTGATCGGGTGCGAGCCTGGGCCAGGAGCCGTTCCTTGGACCCCGTGGTCTGCGCAGCCGGCCAGGAAGCGGCCGGGCCAGATGCAACGGCGGAGTTGAACCAAATGCGGGAGCGTTATCGTCTGGCTATCGACGGCCTTCCGCCCAGGACGAAAGAGGTATATTTGTTACATCGTGTTGAAGAACTCGGATACAGGCAGATTGCGGAACAGCTGAGCATCAGTATCCGAACTGTGGAGTGGCATGTGGCGGAGGCCATTACGCGCATCGGCAAGAGCATTGGCAATTCCAATGGCTGAGAACGAACAGCCGGAGGGTCTGCCTCGTATGGATCAGTTGACGCGCGAAGGGTCGCTATGGTTTGCGCGCATGCGCGGCCCCGATGCCCAGAGCTATCGGCCCCAGTTTGAACACTGGCTCTCGTTGGGTGCATCGCACCGCGATGCCTATGAGCGCGCGGGCGAAATCTTTGCATTGGGGCGCTTCCTCGCCAGTCAGAGGGAAGAAATCGAAGCTGAAGCCAACGACAATGGGCCGGCAGGTCATAATTGGAAATGGGCGGCCATCGCAGCCAGCCTTCTTCTTGCGCTCGGCACCGGCAGTTGGTTCGCGAACAGCGAGTTGCGCGGCCCGGCAGGTGGGACTCCCTTGGTGGCACAGGTGGATGCCCACACCGGCATCGAACGGGGTGTCTACGATACGGTGGTCGGTGGACGACGGAACATTCGACTCGCTGATGGATCTTTCGTCGAGCTCGACGAGGGCAGCGAATTGTCGACGACGTTCAGCGAGGGCAGGCGCGAACTGAGGCTCAAGCGCGGTCGCGCGCGTTTCGAGGTTGCACATGAAGGCCGTCCTTTCGTTGTATTGGCCGGCGGCGGCAGCGTGACGGCCCGTGGCACGGTGTTCGATGTCATTCTTGGCAGGGACAAGCGCGTCACGGTACGTTTGTTGCGAGGCGCTGTTGACGTCGAGCGCCCGCAGGGCGCGAAAGGCGGCCGGGGCGCAGCCGCCGCGGTGGCGAGACTGGAGCCCGGCGAGGTGCTGAGCTTCGCGGCCATAACCCCGGTGGCGCTCCCGAGCATTTCGGGCAAGGCCGCGATCGAGCCCGTCATGCTTAAACCGGATCAGCCGCTGATCCGGGAATATGAGCGCACGCCGCTGTCCGCCGTCGTTGCCGAAGCGAACAGGGACTCGGCGACCTCGATCAGATTGGCAGACCCCGTCATCGGGGCTCTCAGGGTCAGCGGGCGCTTTCGCGTGGACAATGCCGATCAGGTTGCGGACCGCCTCGCGATATTGTTCGATCTCGACGTCGAACGAACCAAATCGGACGAAATCACGCTTCGCAAAAGATAGTCCGAGATTTTTACACCCCCTACCCCGTAGATTGCAGTTTTGTTGCGATGCTCCCTGAAACTCCCGCCAGATTGTCGGGAATTTCATAGGGGGCAAGAATGGTCCAGATGCGGTCTCGGTCACGGTTTCGTTGTGCACTCCTCGCTGCGGTGGCGATTGGTACGCTTGTTCCGGGCGCCGCCGCACTTGCCCAGGAGCAACGCCGCGTCGAATACAAGATCGAGGCCGGCGATCTCGGGGAAGCCCTCAAGGCGGTCAGCCGCCAGTCGGGAAAGGACATCATCTTCACTTCCGAGGCAGTACTGGGACGGAGTGCTCCGGCGCTGCACGGAACCTATAGCGCTGACGAAGCGGTTCGGGCGCTGCTGGCAGGTTCCGACCTGGTGGCGCAGTTCCGGAAGGATGTCATCATCATCCGGGGGCGATCGAAGCCGTCGGGGGATCTAGCGGATCGCCCGGCGGATCAGCGCGACATCGTGGTTACGGGCTCGCGGATCAAGGGCGCTCCGGCGACATCGCCAGTCACGATCAGTTCCAGAGACCAAATTGAAAAGCAGGGCGCGACGGATCTTGGGAGCTACATCAGGCTTCTGCCGCAAAACTACAATGGTGGTCAAAATCCGAATGTCGCCGGCGGCGGGGCTCAGGGCAACAACAATAATGTGAGTTCCTCCTCCACGCTCAATCTGCGTGGACTTGGTCCGGACGCGACGCTTACATTGCTCAACGGCCATCGACTGGCTTACGACGCCTTGGCTCAGGGCGTGGACATCTCTGCGATCCCGTTAGCCGCGGTCGATCGTGTCGAAGTGGTGGCAGACGGCGCGTCCGCGCTCTATGGCTCCGATGCAGTTGGCGGCGTCGCGAACATCATTCTGCGTCCGGAGTTCCGCGGAACCGAGATCTCAACGCGCTTTGCAACGACGACAGATGGCGGCGGCAGACAAGCTCAAGTCTCGGCGGTGACAGGATCGACATGGTCGAGCGGTGGCTTCATGGTTGCAGCGGACTATCTATCTTCGGAGCGCATTAGCGCAGGGCAGCGCAGCTACACGGCCCTTATGGACGAGAGCGCGACGCTTGTACCCAGCGTGCGGCAAATCAGCATCGTCGCTACCGGCCATCAGCAGATGGCGGAAGGCGTAGAATTGAAGATCGATGGAACCTTCAGCCGGCGCAATTCAAAATATGATAATCCGTACCTGAATACAGGGGCAGTTACGGAAAACGGACTCCGGTCCAACCCCATCGTTCGCACCTATTCGGTCTCGCCGAGCCTGACCATAGCTTTGACGCCAGTCTGGTCGCTCAATTTCTCAGGGACGATCGCCGATAGCAAAGCGGACCTTCATTCAAGGCGATACGCTGCTTCGATCGAGACGCCGGGACGCCTTGTTTACGGAAACGACCTGAAAGCGTTGGAAGTGGGGGTCCAGGGGACTCTTGCAGAGCTGCCAGGGGGGAAGGTCAAGCTTGCGGCCGGAGGCGGAATCCGATCCTTGGGGCTCGGTGTTGAGGTATCCAACACGCCGTCCGGATCACCCACGATCGTGACCGAACAGTTTCATACGAGGCGGGCCGTCCAGTTTGCCTATGGCGAACTGACGATCCCGGTCATTGGCGCGGAAAACAGCCGGCCACTACTCTATCGGCTTGATTTCACAGCGGCGGGCCGGTTCGAGCATTATGAGGCGGTCGGATCGGTTGCGACCCCAAAGTTCGGCTTTCGCTATGCGCCATCGCCTGATTTGAGTCTGATGGGCAGTTGGGGCCGTTCATTCAAGGCGCCAACTCTTTATCAACAGAACCAGATACGACAAGGCGTATTGTTGCCCGGTTCAATCTTCTCCGATAATCCGAGCGGTCTTCCCGTCCTTTTGCTGGCTGGTGGGGGCACGCCCCTAAGCTCGGAGAAGGCTGAAACCTGGACGGCAACCATCTCGTTGACGCCGCGAGCGCTTTCAGGCCTGCATTTGCAGGCGAGCTATTTTGACGTGGCGTACAAGGATAGAGTTTCGGTACCAATTGTCGGCGCAACGGCCGCTCTGAACAATCCGATATATGCCAATCTTGTGCGCCTGTCGCCGTCGTCAGCCACTGTAGAGGCAGAAATCGCTCGTCTTCCTCAAGGACTTTCCAATTTTACTGGCGCAGCGTTTGATGCAGCCAGCCTCGCGGCGATCATCGACGCCACGGACCAGAATGTAGCTCGCCAGAACGCCCGAGGCATCGATCTCTCCGGCCAATATAAGTTCTCCATCGGTGGATCACAGACGCTGGAGCTATCAGCGAATGCGAGTTACCTCGAGAGCCGCCGCCAGGTGGCAACTGGCTTGCCATTCAGTCGATTGGCCGGCACCATTTTCAACCCACCGCACTGGCGCGCCGAAGGAGGTCTTACATATTCCCGCACGTCCTTCGACGCCTCTCTATTCGTCAACCATATTGGGGGAACCAGCGACACTCGATCGCTCCCCGAGCTCAATGTGGGATCGTTCACGTCATTCGACGCAACGCTAAGATATAAGGCCGATAAAACCAGTGGCATACTCGCCGGGACCGAGATCATGCTTTCGGTTCTCAATGTGTTGGATGAGAAGCCAGCTTCAATCGAGAACTCCGATCCATCGCTGCCGCCATATGACTCGTCCAACTATTCGGTGATCGGACGGCAGGTTTCTGTGACGATCCGTAAGCTATTCTAGTGAGCGTCATGAACAAGGCAGTCCATCTGCTCGCGCTGGCGTGCCTGGTGCCATATTCAGGCTCGGCCGCCCTGCCCAGTGACAATTCCTGCTTCGAACGGCTTACGGCCTACGCCATTGAGCGTCCACGCATACCGGGCTCGTGGATGGAACGGCCACAGTTCGATGTATCGCGAGACGGCAAGCACCTGATTTATGTTGAGCGATCTGCGAACGTTGCCGACAATTCGATCACCGACAGATTGTGGACCATCGACCTGAAGGACGGTCTCAAACGACATTTCGTAAGCGTGCTCCAGACCGCCCGTGACGGAGCTAATTTGCGGTTGCCAAGCCCCTCGTTCGATCCAGATGGAACTCGCGTTGCAGTTCTGGGGGGGAAGGTCACGACTGGCGTTACAGTCTTCGATCTGTCGGATAATCGATCCCGAGCATTCAGCCTGGAAAATGCAGCCATTGCAGATCTGCGTTGGTCTCCAGATGGGAAATCATTGGCCGTACTGGTCACGACTGCCCAAGCCGGTCTGCGACGCACCGCCTTTCAACCATCACTGGATTGGGATGGCTCGAGCCGAAGCACGCCCCGTCAAAGTGTCGCGATCCTTGATTCATCAAACGGTGCCGTCGTCGACGAGGTGCCGACTGCCTATGATCTTGTCGGGCTTGATGCCGATTTTTCCTGGTCGCCCGATGGCCGGAAAATTGCGTTCAGCGCGCAGCTATCGGGAGCGGACAGGTCGAGCCCTGCCGGGCCGAACATCTATGTGTGGGATCTCGTCACTAGGGCGATCAAGGTTCTGTCTGACCGACCGGGACCCAATCTTGACCCGCGCTGGTCTCCTGACGGAAGAAGGATAGCCTATCTGACCTCGGAGCGCCGAGACCTGCTGAAAGGCGGCTTGCAACTGGTCGTTCAGAGTAGTTCCGGCCACGAGCAGGTGATCGTATCGAAGCCGGACGAGACGACAGGTTCCCCCTATCTTCCGACCTGGATCGACGCCGAACATCTTACCTATGTCGCGATGCGTCAGATGGAATGTCCGGTTTTCAAGGTCGATGCCATTCGGGGAACAGCGGCGCTCTTGGGGCGGCAGTCATTAAATTGCTTCGGCGGAAGCAAAATCGGGATTGGTGGTTCGCTGCTCATGACCCGGCATAGCCTCGAAAATCCCGGGGAAGTCATCACGACCGCCGGGAATTTATGGTCGCCAAAAGCGCTGAGCCTTCAGCCGGGCGGCCCGCGCCTTCCTTGGCGCGCTGAGGCGGTATCATGGCAAAGCAAGGACGGCGATTACCTGATAAGCGGCGTGCTTATCCGGGCAGTCGGTCGCCAAGCAGATCAGGCAATGCTTGTTTCCGTCCCAGGCGGGCCGGCCATGGTTACACCGGATAGCTATAATGATGACGCCCCCTTTCTTCCCTATGGCCCTCTTATGAACGGCTTTTCTATATTGATCCCGAACACGAGAGGGCGCGGCGGATATGGACGTGATTTTGAAGCCGCGATCCGCGACCGGAAGGATTATGTGGAAGGCCCGCTGGAGGACGTCCTGGGAGGGGTCGATTATGCGGCGAAAAGGCTCGGCACTCCTCGATCCAGAATGGCTTTAGCTGGCTTCAGCTATGGCGGAATCCTTACCGCTTATGCAGCCAGCAACGTGCATGCATTTCGAGCGACCATAGCAATGGAAGGCGTTGTCGATTTCTACAGCAGAGCGTTGCTGGAATATGGCGGACCAAACCAACAAGCAGCCTACGCCAACATGGGTTTTGGAAATCCCTATGACATTGGTGAGAAGGAACGACTTCTATCACAATCGCCCCTGCTTTCGATCGACGCCCTTCAAACCCCTGTACTCCTGGAATGCGGAGAGAACAGTCTGGGACCCACTGATTGTCTGAAGTTTTTCCGTACCGGCAACACCCGCGGTTCGGCGCCCGTCGAGCTTGCGATCTATCCAAGAACCGGCCATCAGATTCTTGAACCTGCGCTTCGGTTCGACAGCGCGAGACGGCAGCTGGAATGGCTTCGCAGATGGATTCCTGCATCACCATCTGACTCTGATGAAAAGGGTTGCTATGGGCTCCAGTGAGACACCCAGGCTTCGGTATCGATCAAGGACAACAGGCGCGCCTGATCCGCTCCCATGGTCGGTTGATCATTGGAGAGAGCCGAGACGATTTCATCGCAGTCGATGATCTTCTGGCGCGCTAGATGGCCGCTGGTCAGCCGCTCAAGAATCTCGGCTCGATGCAAGGTTATGATCTGGTTCGCGAACCCATCAGGACCGCCCTTAGATCGCCTCTCAAATATCCGATTGGGCAGGATGCGGCTGAAAGCGCGTCGAGCCAAAGCCCTATCTCTTCCTCCTTCAACCCAAGCCCAGGACGGCACGGCAAGGCACGTCTCAAGAACTGGCTGACTCATAAGCGGGTTGATCATCGCTGGATGCCGACGGTCATATCCCTCCAGACCCGATTGTATTCTCAAAATGGCGGCTATGTGCGCTGCCTTTCCCGGCAGGCGCGCGCGACCATCCGATAGCCAGGGATGCTTCACCGGTTTTGTGGCGAGGCGAGCTGACGTGCTCCCCTGAAATGTGACCGATTTTGAGTAGAGTCCGACGCGAAGGAGTCGGACGGATATGAAGCGGAGCAGGTTCAGCGAAGAGCAGATCATCGCGATCTTGAAGGAGCAGGAGGCCGGGATGGCGACGGCGGAAGTTTGCCGCCGCCATGGGATCAGCTCAGCGACGTTCTACAAGTACAAAGCCAAGTTCGGCGGCTTGGAGGTGTCGGAAGCGCGGCGGCTGCGGGCGCTCGAGGACGAGAATGCGAAGCTGAAGAAGCTTCTGGCCGAAGCGATGCTCGACAATGTGGTGCTGAAGGATCTGGCATCAAAAAAATGGTGACGCCCGGCGCTAAGCGGGAAGCCGTCGCCCATGCCCGTGAGCATTACGGGCTGAGCGAGCGTCGGGCGTGCAGTCTGGTTGGCGTGAGCCGGCGGGTGATCCGCTATCAGCCGACAAGGGTTGATGATGCGCCCTTGCGGGCGCGTCTGCGTGAGCTGGCGGCGGTGCGCCGCCGGTTCGGCTATCGGCGCCTCGGTTATCTGCTGGCGCGCGAGGGCATGACGCCCAACCATAAGAAGCTGCTGCGGATATATCGCGAGGAGAACTTGCGGGTCCGGCGCCGCGGCGGCCGCAAGCGAGCGCTGGGCACCAGGTCGCCGATGGTGCTGCCGGATGGACCCAACCAGCGCTGGTCGCTGGACTTCGTCTCCGACACGCTGACGTGCAGCCGTCGCTTCCGCATCCTGTGCGTGGTCGACGACTACACGCGGGAATGCCTGGCGCTGCTTGCCGACACGTCGCTGTCGGGCATGCGGGTCGCGCGCGAACTGACGCGGCTGATCGGGCTGCGCGGCAAGCCGCATACGGTGGTCAGCGACAACGGAACCGAGTTGACCTCGTCGGCCATCCTGCGCTGGTCGCAGGAACGGCGGGTCGAGTGGCACTACATCGCACCGGGCAAGCCGATGCAGAACGGCTTCGTCGAGAGCTTCAACGGGCGCCTCAGGGACGAGTGCCTCAACGAGACGCTGTTCACGTCGCTGGCCCATGCCCGGTTCGTGCTCGATGCCTGGCGGCACGATTACAACCACGTGCGGCCACACTCAAAACTGGGCGGGAAGACCCCCGCCGAGATCGCCGGCCAACGTATCCGGGGGCATGCCCCCGGATACGTTGCCATCCCCTCAACCAACCATCATGAAGGAGCCGGACTCTACCTCTGACTGGTAACAATCAGGGGAGCACGTCAGAGCCACCAGATCGGCATGCAAGAAGCGAGAATCAGGTCGCCATTGGTATCCTTTTCCTCGCTCGTGGATCGATCTGATCGTTGCTGCAGCAGCTTCGACAGGCGTGCAGCCCGTCAGTCGGCAGACGTCGCGCCCCGTCCGAAGGGCACCGATACCTATACCGCCAACGAGAAGTCTATCAGCGACGGGATTTGCGGATTGAGTATAGTAGAATATATTGTCGCCACCGTTTCCACTGAAAAACGCTTCAATGCGTCGCTCGCGAGCGACACGGTGTATCGCGCGATCATACGCCAAGGCGTGGCTTCGGCCAATCGGACGGGCAAGGTGGGCAACGCACGACGTGGCGAGATCTATGTCCGCCAGATCATACTGTATTTCGAGAATTTCTAGCCCAATCTCACGCCCAAGATACCTCGTAAAGAGCCTTTCATCGCCATCTGGATCGTCGGTAACGAGGGTAACACCCACAACTTCCGTTCGTCGAGCTGGGATACTGGCCGCGACGATGGATGAATCTAGTCCCCCAGAAACACCGATCAGGATTGAGGGATATTTCGAAGACCATGACGAAACCACGTTCTGGATAGTTCGTTGAAGGATTTCTGCCTGGTCGGAGATATCGGATACGAATCCCAACGGTGTATAATCCCAGGGAGACCACAACTCTTTAACGCTCATCGAAGCATCGCAAATGTTGCATGCAGTGCCAGGCAGCAGCTCAGCTAACCCCTTAAGTGGCGTCACGGGGCCTGGTAGCCCCCGCGTGTATAGATGGATCGCTAAGTCTTCCCACGATACTGCGGGTTTCCAAAGTCCAGTGGCGGCTATGATCTCGGGATCGGAGCCTATCACGCAGGAACCAGCAGCGCCCGAATGGTAGGCCGGCAGCCCGCCAGATGGATCGCGCATAACGTTGAAATCAGTTCCATCACTTAAGAGAGAACAGTAGGATCCCCAATAGTTCTCAAGGAGGGCGCGCTCGCCTCTAGCAGAGATCAGCTTCTGCTGATCCATTTTCATTTCGCCTATGGGTTCTGGTGGACCGTGGCGGTCGAAGAGTGTCCCGAGAATTACGCCACGATCTCCACCGAGGCGAATGCCGTAGCCGGGCGACACGAAAGCCCGGACTCCACATGCATCGAAGCATAATTCGAGCCGGAAGCGTTCCGCAGCTTTCTCGACCCGCCTCCGGTCGGGAATAGCCCGATCAATCAGAAATCGCGGAGCGCTCACAGCGCGCATATCGGGGTGTATATCCGCGTGATGTCGATTGAATCGCCAACAACGACCGAACCTTGCTGCACCCAACAGTGGGCGGTGAACGGGTTGATCCGCACACCGATCACTAGGGAGGGATTGTGGCCCGCACGCAAGCACCGTCTGATGATCGCAATCGCCCGCGGTAGGCAACGATCATGGCGGCCAAACACAAAATCGCTGACCTCGAAGGCCGCTGACACGGCAAGGTTCGAGGTCGGAATACACGCTGAACGTCGGTGGGCGAACCGCAAGCGCTCTTGCGCTATCAGGCGTCGAACGTCAGCGATGGCTCGGCGTGCCGCGATCCGCTTTGAGCGCAGCCGTTCGAAGAGGGCTGCAGCAATTTCGATTGCTGGTGCATCATGGATGGAAAGCCGACCAAGATCGCCATTCGGCTCGACGACAGAAGCGGGTGTCGTCAGTCCGCCTTTCCTTGCATTTTCGCCTTGAATTATCTCCAGGGATATCAGGTCGGCGATCAAGGCATCTTCGGAGATCTCGCAGCGCTTTCCGTTCGCTAAGATCAGGCGTTGAAATGCTCGATCGACATCCTCAGGAATGCAAAAATACCGGCTCGTATCCTCATCAAGAAAGATGGTCCGACCATCAACCGTGCAAAAGTGCAATCCAGGCTTGATGTGAAGGTCCATCGCTAACTTTCCATACAGAAGGGAACGTCCGCAGCGATCGAGCCAACGGACGTTCCGAGGCATCCTGGTCAGTCGGCGGAGAGACCGCCGAAGATCGGACGAAGCCCGTTCTGGTTGTCGTTGACCGACATGGCGCCGCCCTTGGTCTGCTGCATGACCCCGCCGAGATCGAGGCGCTTCACGTCACGCTTGTCGTTCTTCCGTTGCATGGTTCATTCCTCTTCAATTGCCGCACTGATTTGTGGCCAAAGGAGGATAAATTGATCTCTGAGCGATCTCCCGAAATATACCCCGACAAGATGGCTGGAAATCCACACGATTCCCTTTCCAAAGCACGACAAATTGTCCAAGATGCTGATTACACGAAGATTTTAGACAGGCTGACGGTCTTCCGCTCATCTGAAAGCGGACTTCTGCCGGTCAATTCTCCGCATATGATAAGCCTCAAGCCTGCGCCGCATGCTCTTTTGGAGATCCGTCACCGAAATATTTGTCAAAATTCTGACCTCTTTCGCGGCGTCGCGGAGATCTTGAATTTCGCCGATTCGGACATAATGGAGCCGTTCATTCAGGTTGCTGACAGACAAGACCGCAAACTCATTGCCCGTCGCCGATGCAAGGGAAAGAAATAGCGAACCCACCGCGTGCGAGATTGCTACGGGCGTCCGTTGCAGATTCTGCGGGGTCGCCTCTTCAATTGCTCGTTTCAACGCTGATAGTCTGACTTCGTGAACCAGACCCATGAGAAGGCTCATGTTCCACGCATATAGGTGGGCCAACCTTTCACCACTATACATAGGTAATCGAAGACCACCGTCGGGGTGCGGCTCTATCAATCCCTCGCCCATCAACCGACAGAGGGCTTCCCGCGCAGGCGTTTTGCTTGCGCGATATCGGTCTGCAATCTCTTGCACATCGAGCCGGCGCCCTGGGGAAAATACGCCCGCAGCGTAATCTTCTTTCAATGATCTGTAGAGCATTTCCTGAAGCGGCGGATCCATCGCTGACATCATAATCCAGCACCCGCAGGAATTGCCGCCACCTGCCAGGCCGGGGTGAGGGCGCGCGTGAGATGATCAAGGTTCCGCTGCGCGATCATCTCGATACACATCCGCTCAAGATCGCTGAGGTCGCCCATCGCGAGCTGTCGCGGAAAGCACATCCGTTGGCCCGCAAAAAGCAGCGGTATCAGGATATGACCCGTCGATAGTCCGAGCCTGTAGGCGCAGAGCAGATGGTCGTCGAGCCGCGAGCGGGGATTGCCGGCCTCGATCTCGCGAAGCCAGCGTACACCCATGCCAAGTTCTCTCGCCAGATCGCGTTGCGTCAGGCGAAGTCTCTTCCGTGCCTCTTCAATTTGCCGCCCGGACTGCACTTTGACGTACAGGATTGGACATTCGGCAACGGAAGTCGCTAAATCATGCGACATGTCCGCGTCTCCTTACGGGAGATACCGCCCGCCAAGGCAATTCGTTAAATTGAAAGCTAAGGTGTACTTACCACCACCGTCAAGACACAACCTCGGCCACTTTGTCGCTATTTATCCGGCAAGATCATCAACCTCCCGACTTGCCGGTGTTCGCGCTCCAGACTGCAATGCGCGATCGAAGGCGTTTATCAGGTCTGATTTACCTGCCTTGGGGATCTGCATCAGCGCCAGGAGATAAATTGTACCGAGATTGGGTTGGCGACCCTCGGGCGATGTCTTCTGTACCCGTTCGGTAATGCTTGTGGCGATATCCCAGAGCCGATTGGACGCTCCGACATGGTGCTCTTCGGCGCCACCTAGACAATCAAGCTCCTGGAGCTGCATTTGGTCGACGATTTCGGTGGTTGACAAGGTGCTGAGATGTTCGACCGCAACATGAAGGGTCGTTCCCCACGCAATCAGGGACCGGGTAACGCGAATCAGGTGGCAATGCGAGTCGATAAGAACGTCGAGCCCTGCCGGCGAAAGCCGGAGTTTGAAACTGCGTCTAGCTCGAGCCATCACTCCTTCTCCTGCCTTAGCTGTTGCATTGTCCCGCGCCGGCGAGCCGAACGGGAGCATTTTCACGACGAATGGAAGCAGAAACGGCATTATAGTGCCGCTTCTTTCCAAATTTGATCTTTTCAACGCATCGCGAGATCAACTCCTCACTTTCGTCGTTCCGATGCTTTGTTTCACCGCTTCGGCACTTCAGTGCCCTCCCTATTGCAGCGGCGATACCTGATCGTCATGCCCTGGGACGCACCGGATCGGTGGCCACTGCGGACTCAAGTCCCGGCCATCCACCCGGCCTAACCAAACCCCGAACCCGAGCGCCTCGCGGCGCCACGAGGAGACATGTGCCATGGACTTCCCATGCCCATTACCGGCGCTTGCGGCAGCCCTGCTGCTCTGCGCAAGCGCTGTACCGGCCAGCGCTCAAACCTATCGGCCCGATGCGGAGGCTTACCCTTGCACTCGCGGCCCCCAGCTCGCCGTCGTTCAAAGCGACCTTGGCTTTTCCATCCGCGAAAAGACCGCACGCTCTTTGCCGCCTGTCGCCCCTGCCGCAATCAAGATCGGCAGCGCGCTAACGCTCGACAGCCGACTTTTCGCGTGCACCTCCCTCGTTCGTCCGGAGCCCAACCATGTTCCGCAGCGCTAAGCTGATCTCGGCTGCCCTGCTCTGTGCAACGGCACCCGCCTACGCTCAGGATAGCGGTGCCGAGCCCCTCACGGCCGCGGCCGCAGAAGCTCAGCGTCAATTGCGCCAGACCTTCACCAACCTGACCTTCGAGGACTTTGGTTCGGCGCCTGTCAAAGGCCCAATATATCAGGCCGTTGCGGGTGGACGAGTCATCTATTTCGCGCCGGAGAGCCAGCATCTCCTCTTCGCAGCGATCTACGACAAGAATGGCGTCAATCTGACAGCGTTGGCGCAGGACACCAGCGCCAGGAAGCGCGTCGGCGCCATCAATCCTGCCGATGCGCTGGTCGTGGGCCCCGCAGGCGCCCCTAAGGTGATTGAGTTCACCGATCCCGACTGTCCCTATTGCCAGGCGCTCGAGCGCTTCTGGCTGGCGAAGGAGGCCGAAGGCAAGCCGGTCCAGCGCCTCGTCTATTTCGTGAGCGGCATCCACCCGCAAGCGGCGGCCAAGGCCGAGCACATCCTGTGCTCGCCTGACCCCCAGGCGACCTTCAAGGCGGTCTATGCCGGCGCGCAGCCCGCATCGCTGCTCAAATGCCGGGCAGGTGCCGAGAAGGTTTCACGCGACGCGGACACGGTCCGCAAGATGGGCGTGTCGGGCACGCCGACGCTTTTCGTCGATGGGAAGCTCGTGTCGGGGTTCCAGCAAGCAGAGCTCGAGGCCTTTCTCGACGCCGAGAGCCCCAAACCCAAGCCCAGCCCCTGACGGCGACAGTTGACGATTTTGGCGGACCTCGCGTGCGCGTTCAACGCGCCGCCGGGACCGAGATGCCGGCGGGAGCGCGCCTCCAGGGGCCGTCCAGCACTGCCGCCGGCCGGACACGACCACCGATCGGTACCGGCAAGCATGTCCTGGACGGCCCCACGCACAAGGAGACTGCATATGTTGACTATGCTTCGGGGAAGGACGTTCCGCACGATCGACGCGGCGGTCCTTTTCCTCCTGGCCGCGATCGCTGGTACGAGCGTCGCTTACGCGTTCCAGGCCCCTGCCGCAGGCGACCTCGGTTACGACATCTACGACATCGTCGTGAACCAGGGTGTAAAGGGTCCGCTCGGCTTCGTGGGCGGCGTTGCCGCCTTCCTGTTCGGTGTCTCGCGGCTCTTCTCGAACATCATGATCGGCATCCCGACGATCGTGGCGGCGGTCTGCCTCATCAAGGCGGATTCGATCCTCCAGACCTTCGGCATGTTGATCTGAGACCAGGACCGGGCGCGCCGGGCGGGCCGGCCGCCCTCACGAGACGGAAGGCGATGGTCGCCTTCCGGAACCCACGCCCAGCGGCGTGGTGAAGCAAGGGAGAAGGGCGTGGACGAACGTCTGCCACAGTTCCTGCATCGGCCGCTCCAGATCCTCTGGTTCGACAGTCAGGAGTTCATCGTCGTGATGTCCACGATCTTCGTCGCGGTCATCGTCGGCGGGATCATCGGCTGGGCTCTCATCGGCGCCCTTCTCCTCTTCATCCCCTGGAAGCGGACCAAGCCGCGCGGGTTCATCCCGCACCTGGCCTGGCGCTGGGGCCTCGCCCGCTTCCGCAACTATCCGGGTCCGACCCAGACCCGCTTTTTCGAGTAAGCGAGATGGCTTTTCCCTTCAGGCGCAAGCCCCAGGCCGATATGATCGGCGATACGCGGCCGAGCTGGCACCTGCACCGCTACCTGCAGGGATCGGCCAACCTCTTCGAGGAAAATCGACTTCTCAAGGTCGCGATCGCCGGCCTCTTCGGCATCACCGCGGTCCTGGGCACGGTCATCTACACCTCGAACCAGAACACACGAACGGTGATCGTCCCGTTCGGCGCGGACGGCGACCTCTATGTGACGGGCAACAAGCCCTCCGAGGCCTATCTCCGGGCGATCACCTTCAACATCGTCGGCCTTGCCGGCACCTATTCCGCCTATTCGGCTGACCGGCAGTTCCACGAGCTGCTGCGGATCGCGCATCCCAGCGCCTATAATGGCCTGCGCGACAGCCTGAACCGGCTGCTCGATGAGCTCGGCAACAATCCGACGCTCTCGATCGCAACCTATATCCGGGGCGACCAGCCCGTCACCTGGACGGGCAGCGAGATCCTTGTCCCCGTCGAGAAAGTCCGCGTGATCGGCGGCGTGATCCGCAAGTTCCGGGGCAATCTGCGCATTCGCTACGCGCTCGAGAATGGCCGTTTCTGGCTGACCGCCCTGCAGGAGGAGAATTTCAATGCCGATATCCGGTAATCGGGCGAGGCGTGTCCGCCTTGCCGGGGCACCCGCCTTTTTGATCTTGGCCGCGACAATCCCTGCCGCTTCGCCCGCCCTCGCCCAGTCGATCGCGGCTTTGCCCGACCAGACAAGCCGCATCCGGCTGTCCAACCGTGACGTCAATCATATCGTCTGCGTGGGCGGCGAAATCGAGGACGTCAAATTTTCGGCCGAAAAGGGCCTCGCCGTCGAGCGCGGCGGTTCGGACGCCTGGGTCAAGTTCCTCGTGCTCGAGACCGACGATATGGGGGCCAAGACGCGCACCTATGTGACGACCCCTTCCGAATTCTTCGTCTCGTGCAACGGCGCGATCTACCCGCTCTATGCCGAACCGGCCGATATTCCGGCACAAACGGTGACGCTGGTTCCCGGCGGCGCGCAGCGCGCCCGCGCCAATGACGCGCTCCTGGGACCGCTGGTCGAAGAGGAACGGGCGGTCGGGATTGCGCTGGCGATCCTGCAGGACCGGGTACCGGCCTCCTTCTCCGAAGTGGCGCCCTCGCGCGACCGGCTGATCCTCGCTGATCTTCCGACCGCCTCGCTGTCGGAACGACGCCGCCTCGAGGTTGAGGGTGCGGGCCTGTCGGTCAGCGAATATCTCGTCCGCGCTGTTGCTACCACCACGCTCGATGAGCGCGACTTTCTCGATACCGCGCTCGGAGCCGACATCTTCGCCATCACGATCGATCGCCTCACGCTGGGTCCAGGTGAGACTGCGCGGCTGATCGTCGTTCGCAGGAGCGTTCAGCCATGACGACGCCAGAGGACACTCCGCAGACGTCTCCGGCCGCGACGCCCCGTGCCGGTGGCGACGAAAGCCTCAACGATACGTCGCCCCGCCCCGCGTTGCTCGATCTGAGGGCGCAGTGGTCGAAACTTACCTCGGATCAGAAGCTGCGCACCAAGCAGTTGGGCGTGGTCTCGACGATCGCGCTGCTCGGCCTCGGCCTCTACACCGCCAGCTCTAGCGGAAAGAAGGAAGCGCCCAAGGCGCCCCAGGCCAGCAATCTTGATATGGGCGCAGGGCTTCGCGGCGATAGCCTCGAGGTGAAACTGCGCGGCGACCTCCAGAAGATCCTCGACGGACAGAGCTTGCTCGGCGACCGGGTCACCGCGATCGAGGAGGGCAAGGTCGTTCCCGGTGGCAGCGCTGGCGCTCACACGCCAGCAGCAGGCGATGGCGGTGATCTCCCGCCCGCGATCCCCGGCGAGGCGCCCGCCTATCCGCCCGTACCTCGCGAGGCAAAGGGCGCGGCGGACGAAATTCCAGCACCGCCGACCCCGCCTGCCGCGCCCCCGGCACCGCCTGCTCCGCCTACCGAGCGCCAGATCGGCGCGATCGGCGCGGCGACCGCCGCGCAAGGAGCGGAGGGAGGCGCGAGCGGCGGGGCTGCATCAAAAAAAGGGAAGCGGACGATCTATTTGCCACCTGGTTTCATGAAGGCGCGGCTGCTGACCGGCATCGACGCGCTGGCGAGCCGGGACGCGACCAGTAACCCCGAGCCGATCATCGCCCGGGTCCAGGCGCCCGCCGTGCTTCCGAACGAGGTGAAGGCCAATCTCGCCGGCTGCTTCGTCATCGGCAATGCGACCGGCAGCCTCGCCAAGGAGCGGGTCGAGATCCAGCTGGTTTCGATCTCCTGCGTGGACTTTGAGAGTCATGCAGTCGTCGATCAGGCGATCAAGGGTTTCTTCGTCGATGCCGACGGCAAGAAGGGCCTGTCCGGCAAGGTCGTGACCCGTGCCGGCGCGACGCTCGCCCGCTCGTTCATCGCCGGCACGATCGCCGGCATCTCACAGAGCGTCGAAGGATCGTTCGGCAGCCTGTCGACGTCAGCGCTGGGCAGCGTGCGGAGCCTCGATGCCGGCGACGCCGTGAAGACCGGCATTGCCGGAGGGCTGTCCAAATCGTCGGACAAGCTCACCGACTTCTATCTCGATCTGGCCCGCCAGGCCGGCCCCGTCGTCGAAGTCGGCGCGGCGAAGGACGTCGTGGTCGTCATCCAGGAGGGCCTCGCCCTCGAGATCAAGCCATCGGTCGGGAGCAAATTCTGATGCTCCCCGCGCCCCAGTCCATAGGAGTCTCCGCCATGCATCTGCTGGCCCATCAGTCTCTTCATCGCTCGCTGCTCTCGCTCAGCCTGCTGGTTGCCCTAGGCGGCTGCGCCACGGTCGGCTCGATGATGTCGCCCTATTCGGAGAAGTTCGACTGCAAGAACAGCGATCACGGTCAGTGCATCCATCCTGACCGCGCCTATGCCGACGCTGTGGCCGGCGTCGCGTCGAAGTCCGACCCCAAAGTCACCAACGACCGCGCCATGCTGCGCGGCCAGGATGCGGACCGAGCGGGCATGCGGTCACAGGCCGAGGCTGCCGGCACTGCCTATGGCAGCTACCGCGACAGCGTCTATCGCGAACTCAAGGGTCTGATCGAGGCGCCCGTCACGCCGATGCTGAAGCCGGCGCGCACGGTGCGCACGCTGATCCTGCCCTATGCAGATCGCCAGCGCCCCGACCGTCTCTATATGCCGCGCTATGTCTATTCGGTGACCGACAAGCCTGTCTGGGTGGTAGGCGGCGCCCTCATCGCCTCGCCCGACCGCGCATCCCAGGCGCCGATCCTCGGCCAGGTCCGCGATACCAACGCGCCGGACGGCGAGCCTGCACCGGCTCAGGAGTCCGTCATCGCTCCTTCTGCCCCGGCGCCTGTCTCCCAAACGAACGCCCCGCCCGCACCGGAGCCGAAGCCATGAGCGCGCTTAGCTATAAGCGGTTGCGCAGTGCCGTCCGGCGCGACAGCTTTTCAGATCATCTCCCGCTCGTCGCATGGGATGAGGATACGGAAGCATTCCTGTGCATCGACGACACCTGGGGTCATGCCTGGGAGCTGGTGCCGACCGCCTATATGTTCGCCCATGTCCAGGGCGCGCTGCAGGGCTTGCTCAATATCCATTTCCCCGACGGCACGGTCCTGCAGCTGCACACCTTCGCGGACCCGCTGATCGACGGCGCGCTGGATGCGTTTCTTGACCTCAAGATCCGCGACGATCCGCTCATTCAGGCATCCGCGCGCCATACCCGCGCCTATCTGAGCGAGGGACGTCATGGCCTCAAAGCGCTGCACGGCATCCCGGTCCGCAACTTCCGGACATTGCTGTCGATCAAGACAAGGCGCCCGCTCGGCGAGGATCTGCGCCGACAGGTCGAGGAGCAATTGTCGAAACTCGGCATCCGCAGATTGCCGCCCGAGGACATGGTCGCCTTCTATCGTCGAGTCTTCAACGGCGTCGCGAACCCGGCGCCAGGCGTGTTTGCCGATGGCACCACCGTCGGCGCGCCGCCGATCGCGAAACAGATCATCGATGCGGGACCCGATCTCGTGTTCGAGGGCGCGGAGGTGTTCCTCGGCAATCAGGTCGCGCGCTGCCTGACCCCCAAGGCGCCGGCGCGGCGGATCACCGCCGAACGGGCCAACCGCTTCATGGGCGGGATGCGCGGGGCGTCCGAGGACAGTGACCAGATCGGCGGACCGTTTCTCTACACGCTCAACATCCTGTTCGATCATTCGCAGTTCGAGATTCATAAGCGCGCGCAAATTCTGTCGGCGCAGAAGGCAGCCGGAAGCTTCGCGGTCGAGGTCGGCAAGCAGATCGAGGAGATCGGCTGGATCCTTGACGAGGCGGGCAACAGCAAGTTCGTCCGCGTCATTCCCACGATTTGGGTGTTCGGCAGGGACCGCGCCCATGCCCGCGATCTCGCCGCGCGCGCCAAGCGGCTGTGGGAGGGCGAACCCTTGCCCTTCTCGATGCAGGAGGAGAGCTATCTCAACCCGACGCTACTGGTGATGAGCCTGCCTTTCGGGCTTTACCCTGACCGAACGACGCTACGCCTGCTCGAGCGTGACTTTCGTATGCCGGTCAAGGCTGCGGTGCTGATGGCGCCGATCCAGACGGATTTCCGCGGCGGCGGGCGACCGGCCCTGCTCTACACAGGGCGCAAGGGCCAGCTCGTCACGCTCGACCTCTTCGATCCGCGCATCAACAATTATAACTTCATCGTCTCGGCCGAGAGTGGGGCCGGCAAGAGCTTCCTGCTCAACAATCTGTGCCAGCAATATTTCGCCTGCGGCGCGCTGATCCGCATCATCGATATCGGCGGCAGCTACCGCAAGCTCTGTACCCTCTGTTCGGGCCGGTACATCGACATTGGCGAAGAGCATCTCGTCCTCAACCCCTTCGATATGGGATTGGCGCTCGACGGCGACGACAAGCAGTCGGCCATCACCATGGCTGTGGCGATCGTCGCCGAGATGGCGAATGCGGCCACCCGCAAGGGCGTCACGACATCGGAATGGAATCTGCTGAAGTCGGCCGTCCAGTGGACGATCGACACGGGTCGCGCCGACCATGGCATCGACGCGGTGCGCGAGTGGCTCGGTACTTATCCCTCGCAAGTGGAGACCGCGCTCGACAGCGTCGATCACCTCGTCCCCGTCGCGCGTGAGCTCGCCTTCAACTTGCGCGATTTCGGGTCGGGCGGCGCCTATGGCCATTATTTCAACGGCCCCTCGACGCTCGACATCCGCAACGATGAATTCGTCGTGCTGGAACTCGAGCGCCTGAAGTCGATGCCCGACTTGTTCAACGTCATCGTCATGGTGGTGGTGAACGCGGTCACGCAGGAACTCTATCTCTCCGCCCGCGACCGTCCGCGATTTGTGCTGTGCGACGAGGCCGCGCAATTCATGACGCGCACCGACGGGCAGGATCTCTCGCGCCTCGCCGAGGCGTTCGGCCAGGGCTATCGCCGCGCGCGCAAATATCGGGGCTCGTTCGGTATCGTGCTCCAGTCGATGAACGACCTCACGCTGTTTGGCGGAACGGGCCAGGTCATCCTCGAAAATGCCGCGACCCGCTTCCTGTTGCAGGGCTCGACCTACGACCGGGCCGTCGACAACAAGATCCTCGATTATTCGGGCTTCGTCCTCGACCTTTTAAAGTCGGTTCGCAACTCGAAGCCCAATTATTCCGAGGTGTTCATCGACTCGCCGCTCGGGCTCGGCATCGCCCGGCTCGTGGTCGATCCCTTCTCCTACTGGATCAACACGAGCGCGCCCGACGAAGTGGCGGCGTTCGAGGCGTTGATGCGCCAGGGGCTGTCGCCACTCGAGGCGGTCTGCCGCCTGGCCGGCGTCGATCCATCCGAAATCCTGGGCGCGCCGACCGTGCCCGGCCTGGTGGAGGGCTGACCGTCATGGCCCGCTATACCCCGCACCCCGACCAGCTGCCGCTCAACTGGTCCGACAATGAGGCCATCGAGCTGATCGTCGAGCAGCGGCTCGCCGAGCGGTTCGAGGCGGAGTCCTTTCAGTGGCGCTTCCGGCTCGTGATGATCGAGACCGTGATGATGGGCCTGCTGGTGCTGGTGGCCGGGCTCCTTCTCAAGCAACCGACCATGATGGTGCTTCGCGCCTCGCTGCTCGTCGCGGCGTCCTGCATGGCGACGGGCCTGCTGTTGCTCAGTCTGTCGGCCGGCACCGCTAAGCTGATGAGCCGCCTTCGCCGGAGACGCGGCAAATGAATGGGCTTACCTCTTCCACGCCCTCGCAGGCGGCGATCCGTCTAACGGTCAGCGGCTTCCTGCTGATGCAGATCCAGAGCGCGCTGCTGCTGATGTCGCCATCGCTCGACCGTGAGTCCGGCATGCTGATCTGGATCCTCACGCCAATTGCCGTCTCAGCCTTCGTCGCCGCCCTGATCGGCATCCCCGAGCCGCCTGAAGGACATTGGAGACAGCGTCATGGCCGATAACCTGCTCCGCCGGCTTCGCCCTGGCCCGATCCTTGTTGCCTTTCTCGCCTGCAACGCCCTGGCCGCAGCCAGTGCGCTGGCGCTCACCGGGCCGGTGGCGGGCGGCACACGCAGCACCATCGGGCGCACCTGGCCAATCGCGGAGCCGGATGCGCTTGCCGAGATCGAGGGCAAGGTCGCGACGCTGCCGGGCGATATGAGCACAGCCTTTGGCCCGCGTGACAAGTGGACCGCGCTTAAGGCTGCTCCGCTGGGAGTAGCGGGCGCCGATCGGGTGCGCAGCGTCGTGCCCTTCTACACTCTCGAATTCGATATCACGCTGCCGGACGGGAAGACGCTCTACCCCAAGGGCTTTACCTTCAATCCGCTGACCTATGTGACGCTGCCACAGCGCCTCGTCGTCGTGCACCCCCGCGACCTGGGCTGGGCGCTGCGCAATGCCCGGGCCAGCGATTTCATCCTGCTCTCGGCGCTTGGGTCACAGAATGGCGACGCGATCGACCTCTCTGAAAAGACCGGGCGTCCGATCTACATCCTGGAGGAACGGGTCAAGCAGAGGTTCGGACTGACGGTGGCGCCGGTCATCGTCGAGCAGTCGGGCACGCGGCTCATGCTCACCGAATATGGTCCGAAGAGCCGGGTGACCGTGGTCGCGGCGAAAGGAGCGACGCGATGATTGGGCGCCTCCCCATCTTCGTCACTGGCCTCCTCATCGGGCTTGCGATGACGCTGGCCTGGCCGAGCCCGGCGCGCGCCTCCAAATGCGAGGCGGGCACCGTCTTCAACCCCATCACCAAGGTGCGCTGGACCTGCATCTTTCCGATCACGGTCGGAGGCATTCGGGTCGGAAGCTTCGACAAGCTCGACAAGGCGCTCGACGCGCAGTCCGCGTCCAAGCCGCTCTGTGCCTGCCGCAAGGGCATCCAGTTCTGGTTCGGCGTCAAGGTCTCCTACTGGTCGCCGAACCGGATGGTCGATGTCGTGACCGAACCCGGCTGCATGATGGCTCTGGGCGCCGATCTCCTGCCGACCGGCGGCAAGCTCCAGGGCAGCCAGTCGTCGATCTCGGACGGCACCAACACCCGCAAGATGTTCGCGCAAATGCATTATTACATCTCGCCGGTCTGGGCGATGCTTGACATGTTCACAGACCTGCCCTGCCTCGAGAATGACGGCTTCGACGTGGCCATGATGACCGAGGTGCTGCCCACCTGGCAGTCGGGGACGCTGGGCGCGATCATCCAGCCCGAGGGCATCCTGTTCGGCAATCCCGCCGCCGGGCTTGCCTGCATGGGCGACAGCGCGGCGGCGGCGGCCGGGAAGGTCATCGACCCGCTGTTTTGGTGCATGGGGAGCTGGGGCGCGACCTATCCGATCGCCGGCGACATCCATTTCGACGACAGCGTCGAGGCATGGGCGGGGCTTGCCGCGCGCGGTGTGTTCATGATGGGCCGTCTCGGCGCGCTCACGATCAGTTCGGCCGATGGCTGCTCGTTCGTGCCGCAGCCAGTGTGGACCAAGAGCCGCTACAAGCTCCAGATCATGGAGCCCGTGAAGGGCGGCAAGTGCGTCAATATCGGCCGTCCGGGATCGCTCTGGTCCTCGGCCAAGCATGCGCCTGGCAAGGACAATGCCCAGTTCATGCTCTTCGAAAAGGTGATCTGCTGCGCCGGGATACCGGTGCCATGAGCCGATCATTTTCCCCCGTTCCCGCACGCGCCAGCCATCCATTCCGGAGGTCTGTTCGCCAAGGCCCCTACGGCCGAGGGCTGCCGTGCGGGACAGGAGCGGCGCCGCCAAGCCCCCCTGGCGGCGTCGCTCCACCCCCGGCCAGCGCGGCCGCAATGTCCCGTCGGCAGAAAAGGCGTATCCTCTCCGCCTGCTCCGTCGTCGCGGTCGCGCTGGCCATTCCCTTCGCCACATCCGCCTCGGCACAAACGATGGAAGACCGTGCGCGCACCGCAGCGCAAGCGTCGCGTACAAAGACCAGCGACAGCGAGGCGCTCCAGCAGAATTATGTGACGCCGGGGCTTGCGGGTCAGTCGATCTCCACGGTCGACAACAGCCGCACCTTCGCGCCCAACATCGCCTGCCAGAAAACCGCGACGATGCTGGAGGTGCTGGTCCAACCCTCGGGGACCGGCGACCTGGGCTCGGTCACGATCGCGCGCGACACCGATCTCGACGGTACGGTCGACAGCACGTCAAAGCTTCCCGTCCCCGTGTCGGGCATCTGCGCCAATGGTGTGGTCTCCTGCCAGCCGGGCAGCTGGAACGGGTGCAGCTTCTTCCGCTGGGACGTGGACGCAGCCAACGCGCTCAAGCTGACGGCGGTCGATATGCCCAAGCTCGCCGGCTGCTACTGCATCAACAATAGCTGCGGCGCCAATCTTGCCTGGGGCAATATGCCCTCGGTCCTGCGCGATCTGGGCGGCGGGATGATCGGCGCACTCACGACCGCTGACCCACGCTATGGCGTCGCCGAAGCCGTGATCGATGGTCCGGCGATCCGATATGTGGGCGCGCAATCGACCGCATGCTCGTCCAACCCCGCTTTGCCCCAGACCGCCTACCGGTCCAATCCCGCGACCATCGCCTCCGACGCTTATGCCGCCTCGACCGGCAATAGCGTGTTCCAGGCGCTCAAGGGTTCGGCGATCGGCACCGGCACATCCCTGCAATATCGGCATTGCACGATCGAGCGGCGGGCGACCGTGCTCAAGCCCGGCGCGGAGGACATTATCAGCCGGACCGCCGGCGGCTATTCGACGATCCAGAACGGATCGTCCTTCGATTTCCTGATGGGGTCCCCGGCGGACAACAGTCTGGCTGGCGGGAGCTGCACGCTCATCGATTTCCGGATGACACTGCATGTGAGCGAGCCGGACCGGATCGTCGATGCACGCCTCACACAGTTCTTCGCCGATGACTGGGCGCAGGTACGCATCGACGGGCAGCTTGTCGGTTCGGGCCCTTCCGCCTGGACCACCCTTGGCCTCCCGCCCTCCAAATGCGAGCTCAAGAAGACCTTCTATGCCTATCCCAATCTCGACCTGAAGCCCTGGCTCACCGCCGGCGATCACGAGATCTGGTTGCGCGTCGCGGTCGCGGAAGGCGGCGAGGGTTTCGCGCAGGTCCATGTCGATGTCGACAATAGCTGCAAGACGCTGGAGCAGCTGGTCGACGGATGCGGGACGATCGCCGCCGATCCGCAATGCAAACTCGACAGCGAATTGGTCGATGGCGTCCAGACCTGGATCAACGGCGTCGCGACGGGCCTGAAGCCCCTGCCCCAGACCCGTATCCTGGGCGGCCCCGCCTGCCCGACCGATCTCACCCGCGACTTCTTTCTGAAAGACCGCACCTATCGCTGTTCGGTCGATGACATCGCCAAACCCGATACGAGCCGCGGCACCTATATCATCGACCATTCGACCGAGACGATGCTCGCCGACCGCGCCCGGCAGAGCGATGGCAGTTTCGCGACCTCGACCCGCGCCTTCAGCCTGCCAGACAGGGGTTCCGTTCCGGCCTGCGAGGCCGTCTGCAAGACGCGCGCGCCCAAAGCAAACAACGCGGCTGCGCCGGATGGAGTCGTCGGCGCCAAACAGAATGTGCCAACCGGCTACGACACCTTCTTCCACGCCTGCACGTCCGACAATCAGTGCCCCGCAGGTCCGGGTGAGGAAGTGGTCTCCGCCTGTGGATGCCTTGACGACTTTCCCGAGGCGGTCGTGATGATGCAGACCGTCCGCCTCGCCGGCGCCGACCTCGTCTGCACGGGGAGCGTGCAATGATCGGCCTGCCCAGCAAGAGAAGCCGGCCCCTCGATCCGCGCGGAGCTGCGCTCGCGATAGCGCTTTGCCTGGGCGCGAGCATCGCCTTCCCGAGCGCCGCCAGTGCGCAGCAGATCTGCGCCGCCGATCTCAACAATAATGGCGATGCTGCCGACGAAGGCGAGCAGGCTAGCTGCCTCGCCACGACAAGCGGCGCGTGGCTCTGCCCGATCCAGCAGGTCGACTGCGTGGCCGACGCCGCCGGACAATATAGCTGCCCGGCCGGACCGCAATTTGCCTGCATGGTGAAAAGCACAGGCGGCCCGCCGGCTTGCTCGCCCAATCAGTGCGCGGACCTCGCGACCAACCCGATCGTCAACGAACCGCCGATGGACGATCCGGGCAGCCAGCCCAATGGGGGCATCGATGCCGACGGCAATTGTATGGGCCAGATCGAGATTTTCTCCGGGCGTGGCGTGCGCTGCCGCCCGGCCGGGCTTTCGACCACCTTTTCCAATTGCTGCAAGGACAAGGGCAAGATCGTCAAGGACGGCATGGGCTCGTCGATTGGTTCGATCGGCACCAAGATCGCCGTCGCCAAAGGCGTGTTCACGGGCATGAAGGCGGCCTATGTCGCCTTCAAGGCGGGCGCGACCGCGAGCCAGGCGGCCAGCGCCGGTGCGAACGCGCTGATCGTTGGGCTCGACCCAACCTCGCTCGCGGTCAGCCTCGCGATCAATTTCATGATCGAGTTCCTTTTCTCCGGCTGTGATCAGCAGGATATGGAAACCGCCATGCTGCGGTCGTCGGGCATGTGTCACGAAATCGGTAGCTACTGTACGTCCAGCTTCCTGGGGATCTGCCTCCAGAAGGCGCGCGGCCATTGCTGCTTCAACACAAAGCTCGGCCGCATCATCCAGGAACAGGGCCGTCCCCAGCTTAAGGCCTTCAACGGCAATCTTTGGGGCACGGCCAAGAAGCCGATGTGCCGTGGGTTCACGCCTGAGGAGTTCCAGGCGCTAGATTTCAGCAAGATCGATCTCTCCGAATATTATGCGGACATCGAGGCCCGCGCCCAATCCGACATCCAGATAGACATGGGGGAGCGCGTCAATGCGTATCTCAAAGCCATCAATCCGTAACGCCGCTCTCCTCGTGGCTGCAGGCGCCGCAACCGCCGCGCTGGCACAGGATGCCACGCCCGTTGCCCCTCGCGGCGATGCCAGGGGATCCACCGCCGAGCAGGGCCAAAAAGCCATGGATCGGCTCGAGGGCATCGTCACGCGAGAGAAGGAGGCTGCGGGACACACGCCTGACCCGAGGCTGCCGCCGACTGACGATCCGGCTGTCCGTCGGCGCGCATTCGAAGGCCTGCGAGGCCGGACGCCTATGCCGGAGATGGAAGCACGCGCTCGCGCCGCCCAGGCGCGCGGCGAGGCGAGCCTTGCCGCCGAGCGAGAGCGACAGGCCAAAGCGCTCCGTCAGGCGCTGGGGCTCGAGCCCGCCGAGGAACAGGCGCTCGCCAAGGCCGCGCCGGCCGTTGCCGCCAGGGGCTGGGTGCCGGTCCTGTTCGTGTCTTCCTCCATGCCGATCTCGACACTGCGCAACTACGCCGCTCAGTTGGCGAAGGTTCACGGCGTCATGGCGTTCCGCGGCGTACCCGGGGGGCTCCGGAAAATGGGCCCGATGGCGAAGCTGACCGCGCAGATCCTCAGGCTCGATCCCGGCTGCGAAGGTCCGAACTGCGTGATGCGCGATGTGCAGCTGATCATCGATCCGATCGTGTTTCGCCAACATGGCATCGCCCAGGTCCCCGCACTCGCGATGATCCCGGGCGATCCGACCCAGGCCTATTGCGAGCGCGACGACGACAGTCCCCGCGCCAGCCATGTCGTGTTCGGCGACAGCGCTCTTTCCGGAATGCTCGAAGAATATGCCCGCCTCGGCGGAAAAGAGGAGGTCAGCCATGCTCAGGCTCTTCTGGTTGCTCGCTAGGTGGACGGCCGGCTTATGGCCACGCCTGCGGCGTCTTCCCCGCAAGGCCGCGGTCGCGCTCGGCGCTCCCGGCCCGGATCAGCCTGCGCGCCCCGACCGCCTATGGCGCGCGATGCTGGTCGTGTTGCCGCTCGCCCTCTGCGCAGCGCTGGTGATGCCGCAAGTGACCCTGGTCATGACCCCGTCGATCGAGGCCTTTGCCGTGCGCAAGAGCCCGGGGCCGATCCTGCGCGGCGACTATGTGATGTTCACCCTGCATCACCCGATCGCCGGGCCGAAGCCAGTCTCCGTTACCAAGCATGCGCTGTGCCTCCCCGGTGATCGGCTCACCATGTTCGAAACGCCCTCACCGCTGACCCAAAACGGCTGGGACGGCCATTATTATTGCAACGGCCAGTTGCTCGGCGTCAGCCTGCCCCAAGCCCATAACGGGCTGAAGCTTGACCATATGAAGTGGAGCGGCCTCATCCCCGCCGGGATGGCCTATGTCGGCTCGACGCACCCGCGCGGGTTCGACAGCCGCTATTTCGGGCTGCTGCCGATCGCAAACCTTACCAGGATGGAGCGCATCCTGTGAGCGCGCGGCGGCTGATCGTCGCGGCAGCGACATCTATCGTTCTTGCCTCGATGCCGGCGAACGCCCAGACAGAAGGGCAGGCTCAAGGACAGCGCCAAGGCTATTGGTGGTATGAAGCGCCCCGGCCAAAGCCTGAGGAAAGAGCCGAGCCGGACGGATTGGTCAAACCCGTCATACCACCGATGGCGGAACTGGCTACCTGGACCCCGCCGAAGATCCGCAAGCTCATCGAAGAGCAGCGCGATTATGCCGCGACCGTGCTGACGGTCGATGCCGTCGCCGATTTTTGGCGGCTTCAGGACTTCGCGCGGCGCAAGGCGCGCGCGTTCGCCGGCGTGACGCAGATCGCAATGCTGCAACATCCCGAGCTCAACTCGAAGTCCGCAAACCCCATGGTCGGCGATGCCCGCTCGGAGCTTGGCGCGCAGAAGGACGCCATCCGTCGGTCCTACCTGCGCGCCCATGCGGGCGAGTTCGCGCTCGTCATGTTCTCGCGTTCGACCTGCGGCTATTGCCGCGTCCAGTGGCCGATCATCCAGCGTTTCCAGGAAGAGATGGGCTGGCAGGTCACGCTCATGGATGTCGACAAGCGGCCGGATGTCAGCCAGCGGTTCGGGGTAGAGATCACGCCCACGACGATGATCATTCGCCGTGGAAGCCAGCAGCGCATGGTCATTGCGTCCGGCGTGGAGGCTTATCCCAATCTCGCGCAGATGGCGTATCAGGCGGTGCGCCTGCTGCGCGGCGATATCCGGCCCGAACAGTTCATGACGGGTCCGGGCGAGGATGCCGGCTTCTTCGACGCGCTCGGCAACGGCCCGGTCTCCGCCACCGACCCCCGCGCACTCGGCGGCGATCTTGTCGACGCCTCGACCGGACAGAAGCCGTGATGCGCGCGCTCATCCTCCTCGGCATCCCAGGCCTGGTGATCGGCATGGGGTCTGCGTCCGCACAGACCGTGACGCCCGATGACGCGATGCGGGCCGCGATCCATCCGGTTGGCGATGCAAAGACGATGCAGGCATGGCTGTCACGAGTGCCCGTAACGCGCGACTTCCCGGACGATTTCACCGCGACGCTGCGCGGCCACGGGGCCGCGTTCGTGATCGAGATGACCACGGCGCCCGGATGCGTGCCCTGCGGCGATCTCTGGAGCAAGCTGACGGCCCTCGGCACGCGCTATGGCTGGCAGGTTCGCACGATTGGCGCCCAGGAGGCGATGATCCGGTCGGGGCGCCTTGGTCTCCCCTGGGTCGGACATCCGGTCGCCTGGGTGCGGCCGATCGCGGACGACATCCGCGTCGTGCCGGTGGCGATTGGCACCGACCACGCGCCCAACCTCGCGCGCAATCTCTATCTTGCCGCAAAGATGCTGACGGGCGTGAGACCCGCGGTCGGCGTCCGCGCCATGTCCAAATTCACCGGCATCGTGGGGCTGCCGGCGACCCGCAACGGAAGGCACTGAGCAATGGCGGCCTCAGTCCTTCCGCCCCCAACCCAGATTGTCCGGAGTCCGCCATGTTCGGTCGGTATCGCACCGCTGCGCGCGCGCTGATCGCGCTTGTCCTTGCCACATTCGTCTCGACCGCGCCTGCCCATGCGCAGAGCTGGGCGGAAAGCTGGTTCGACAATGTCACCTATACCTCTCCCGGTTCGTTCGAGGACCAGACGCGCGGCTATGTGACGGCCGGCGGCATGTCGGGCCGTGTCGACGTCCATAATGATTATCTCATGTCCGTCAGCCTGCCAAAGGTGAAAGCCGGCTGCGGCGGTATCGACATGTTCCTGGGCGGCATGTCATTCCTTGATCCCGACTATCTGGTCCAGAAGCTCGAGAGCATTCTGCAGGCCGCGCCTGCGGTGGCGTTCCAGTATCTGCTCGAAACGCTGGACGAGAAGATGGGCAACATCATCTCGAAGATGGAAGCAGCGACCAATTTCCTGAACTCGATCCAGGTCAATGATTGCCGGCTCGCCAATCGCATGGTGCAGATAGCCAAGGGCGACGACAACATGTCGGGTATCATCGAGGAGATGACCGGCTATCGCTCGGTCAAGCAGGGCTTCGCCAAGAGCTATCAGCAGAGCCGCGAGAAGATCGAGGCGAACAACAACAACCCCACCGAGGATCTGAAGGACGCGCTCGCCAACTGCCCAGCGGAGGTGACCGACATCTTCCGTACCGGCTCGCTGTTGTCCCATGCCGCCTCGCGCGTCGGCGCTGGCGACTGGGCAAGCGTCATGCGGGCCCGGGTCGGTGACGTCTATATGCGCTGGGACGATGGCGACCGGGTACCGCTGTTCACAGCCATTCCCCAATGTCCCGCGCAGGATACGGAAAGCGCGCAGGACTTCCTGACCGGCCGGGTCCAACGCAGGACGCTCAATTTCCCGCCGACGGGTGCGGATTGCGCACAGGACGGCTCGGGACGGGGTGCCCTCGTGCTCGCCCGCGAGCGCATGCAGTCGATCGCCACCAAGATCCGCACGCGGGCGGCGCTCTCGGCCGAGGAACGACAGTTCGTCGCCAACGTCCGAACGCTGCCGGTCTACCGGATGCTCGAATGGGGCGTGCGCCAGGGCGTCGTCGATTCCGTGATTGCAGATACCGACGAACTGGTCGCGCTCACCCTCGCCTACCAGATGCTCAATGACCTGACCCGCACGATCGATTTCACCGTGACCAATGCCGAGCGCGGCGCGACCGTCGCGGGATCGGCAGACGGCAACAACAAGAATGTCTGTCAGACGCGCATCCTGTCCAAGGGGATCGAGCAGCTGCGTGACCTGAGAGACGAAGTGCTGCGCCAACGCGCGCAGATGCGCCAAAGCTACATGGCAGCTCTCAATCAGGCCAACCTCTCCACCAATTATGCCGGACTCCTGCGGGAGCGCGACCGCGACGCGCGCGATGCCGCCGGCGCCGCTGCCCGCAATCAATAGGACACACCATCATGCGCCGGCTTGCGAGGCTCTTTGCCGCCCTTCCCGCCCTGCTTCTCGCCACGCCCGCCCTGGCGGTCGATACGAGCTTCCACACCTATGACGGCTTCGCCGAGACGGTCGATGCCTTTCGCCTAGTCTCGATGATCTTCAGCGATCCGCGCTACGAGACGCTGGTGATGATCGTCGCGACGGTCGGCATCGGTCTCGGTGCAATCATCGCCAGCGTGCGCGGGACCGGCATGGGCCTAGTCGCCTTCGGCTTCCAGATCCTGATCGGTATCGGCCTGTTTGTCGGCCTCATCGCCACGACCGGGACGGTCCATGTCTATGACCGCGTGCGCAATGCCTATCAGCCTGTCGGCGGCGTCCCCAACCTCCTCGTACTCGTCGCCGGAGCGACCAACATGATGGAACGCGCGATGGTCGAGACGATCGACGACAACACGCTGGACCCCAATGCGAAGATCGAGTTCGGTGCCGGCGGGCACAGCTTCGACCTTTTCCTAAACGCCGTTTCGCCGCGCGGTCCGATGACCGACGTGTTCCTCGACGCGACGATCAAGGACTATGTCCGCCAATGCTATCCGGTCGCCCGTGTGTCGGCGGCTTATGGCGTGGACGATGACCAGCTGTTCCGGACCTCGACCGATCTGCCTGCTTCGTTCGCGGCGATGGCCGGGCCATCCACCTTCTCCACGGTCTACACGCAATCCGACAAGGGTGGAACGACGGTCAGCTGCAGCGACGCCTGGACGCACATCTCCGATCGCCTGTCCGATCCCGTCCTGTTCGAAAGCTACACCAACCAGATCTGCACCCGAACGGGCTATGATACTGGCAATGCACAGCAGATGACGCGTTGCCGCCAGCAGCTTGGGGAGATGGGGCAGATGATGCTTGGCCGGCCGCTCAGCGCGCAAGCCTTTCTGACCCACATCCTGCTGGGCAACACCGTAGGCGACGTCCTGTTCGAGGATTCCCCGGCGAGCGCCGCCAGGGTGATGGCCAACCGGGCGGTCATCTCCAATGGTCTCGCCACCATGTCGGTCGCGAACGAATGGATGCCGACGATCCGCGCCACGGTGTTCGGCATCATGTTGTTCATGATCCCGATCGCGCTGCTGTTCATCCTGACGCCCATCAACCTGCGCGTGGCGAGCTTTGCCCTCGGTATGTTCGTGTTCGTGGCGCTCTGGGGCGTGATCGACGCGGGGATCTATCAGTTGACCCTCGGGCGCGCGACCGCGACGCTCGCCGAACTGCGCTCGAACGCGCTCGCCGCCAATGCCTGGCTATTGGCGCCATCGGCGGCGATGAAGGCGCTGGCGATCTTCGGCAGCTTCCGGACCGCCGCCGCTGGCCTCGCCGGCGCGTTCGTTTTCACAGTCTTCCGCTTCAGCGGCAATGTGTTCACCTCCTTCACCTCAGGGTCGCTCGGGATAGCGAGCCAGGGCACGGCCGCCGCCGCGCCGATGGGCACCGCCGAGGGACAGGCATCCGCGCTCGAGGCCCAGGCTTCAGCCATGGGAACGCGTACCCGCGCGGCCGCCGCTTCGAGCTTTGGCGATTTTGGGGAGCGTTCGACCTTCAATGCGAACCGAAGCTATGGCGAGGCGGGACATATCCTTGGCGAGCGTCCTGGCACGCCGGGCGGAACGGCGTTCGCACTCGGCGGCATCGAAGGCTCGCGCCAGATGGGGAGCCTCGCTCCCGCGCTGGGTGGCCGGGACCTTGCCGATCCCGGGGTCGCGCGCGCCGTCCAGGCCAATGCGGCCACTACAGCGATCCATCAGTTCGCGGAGAAGGATGCCCTGAGGGGTCTGGGCACGAGCTATTTTGGTCAGGACGAGGCCGGCGAGAAGGCGTTCGCGGCCTTCAGCCAGAACCTCGTCCAGTGGCGCGCCTTCGGCGACCAGCGCGCTTACAGCATGATGATGCAGGGGGCGGCCCGGCATTTTGAACGCGCCGGTTATTCGCCGGCTGATGCCCAGCTCAAGGCATCAGGCGTGATCGGCGACGCCCAGGCTGATCCGACATTCGCCAAGCTGATCGCCAACACTTATGATCAGGAGCAGATGCTGCGCAACGACCTCACGTCCGCGCAGGTCCAGGTCGGCGCGATGGAGGGACGCCGCGACTATGCCGGCGACAATGTTGCAGGCGTCGAGCGTGCCAATGTCGCGACCGAGCAGGGCTGGCGAAGCGGCAGCAATCAGGGCCAGCGCGAAGCGGCGGCGATGCTCGGCCTGTCAGTCGATGAAACTTCGCGCCGGATCGGCTTCATCAATGCGCTGTCGGGCGAAGCGCGCAGTTCCGCCATAACTCAACTGTCCCGCGCGACGGGGCGCAATGAGGCGCAAATCGAGGCCGCGCTCGAACGCTATAATGCGGCCGTCCAGGTCGGGACAGCCGATGGCGCGACGGCCGAGGCCGGCCGCGAAGGGACCAGCATCTATGGACGCACGCGCGAGGCGTCGGGCTACGATTTCGCCGAACGGTCCGGCAAGCTTGACGCGCAGCGAGAGGTTGGAACAACGGGCACGCGAAGCGCGGCGCGCATCGGCGAGCAGCGGCGCCAATCGGAAAATTTCGGGTTCGCAGAGGGCGCAGCTGCGGCGGGCGTCTCGACGCGGGAGGCAGCACGGCTCGACAGCTTCATCCAGGCGCTGAGCCGCACAGCGGGGAACCAGGTCGATATGGCCGAAGGCGGCGCCGGGGGCATCGCTGATCGCGCGCGCAACGAGCGCATCACCTCGATCGTCGATCGGGAGCGCTTGACCCGTATGCAGGGTCTCCTTGCCGAGAACGGCATCAACCTCACGAAGCGCCAGATCGCCATGGACCAGAATGGTGACCTCGGCCTCAATCTCACCCCGGAGACCGCTGCTGCGATGTGGAAGGCCGGGCTTATCAACGAGAGCCAGCTTGGCGCGATCGCCAATGGCGGGCACGCACGGTTCAGTTTCGCGCACAATGATCTTCTGGTTTCCAGCGGCACGGATTTCAGCCGCTCGGCACGCAGCGACACCAGTACCCGGTTCGAGGCTGGCAAGCAGGCAGGGCCTGACACGATCGAGCATTTCATGGGCGGTGGCGCCGAGGGGCAGGCTATGCTCGCCAACTGGCTGCGCGGCGGATTCGAGATGGACCGCAAAGGCGAATGGAGATTGAAGCCACAGGTCGCCGACACGCTCCAGCGCGACGTCCAGGCGATCATGGCGCAAACAGGATGGCAGAGAACTCTCTCCCGTTCCGCCGCGGATCAGACAACAATGGGAACCACTTTCGGCCTCGAAATCGGGAGAACGATATCTACCTCCGATAGTGAAACCACGAGCGACAGCGCGCGGTCTGGCAAAGGACGGCAACGAGGACCTACCCAGACAACTAGCAAAGGGAGAACGACAGCCGGTCGGTTTGGTGGTAATATAGGTTTTCGAAGCACGGATCAGGGATCCACTACCGAAACCGCGCAATCCACGATGGACGTTATGAACTATGATGTCCGGGAATCCATTGCTGCCGCTGAGCGTGCCGCAGCGCGCTCCAGCGATCCGGCAGCAACCTTCTCCCGCGAACTTTCGAACCGCGTCCTTGGGAACGAAGGCATGCGCAATCGCTACCTTCAGGATGCGGACAATGGACGCGCCACCTTTGATATCACCGGCCCATTAACCTCGCTCGAGCAGAACTCAGTCCTCTCGAAGGGCAGTTTCTCGACCGACATCGCCGGCAGTCCTGGCGACGGAGACAGTAAATTCAAGAAGCGCTAACGATGCCTTCCGGTGTGGGGATCAATGTAGTCTGGATTCAGTGGGTTCGAAGGGTTGCCGATCCAGAGCGGTCCAGATCGGGGGTCGAATGGATCGGCGAAAGCGCGCGATCTCTCCACCATCCGCTCATGCTCTTCCCAAACACGCTGTCTCTCGGCGTCACCCTCCTCATCGGACAGCGGCACACCATCGCCTTGCCCGATGAAACTATCCAGGCGTTCGCGAACATAACCGACGCCCAGCACCATGACCGCAGTCATCGGAAAGAACAGGATGTCGAGATAGCCCGCGATCCCCCCACGATAGAAGGCTTCCAGCGTGTCGATGCGGGTGGAGAGGGCCATCCCTCCCCACCAGACCGGAATGGTCGCCCACCAGAGCTTCGCGTACCATGGACGCCAGAAAAAGTGTCGGGCGCGCAGCGTTTGCCCCCCGGTAGCAGGCGTAAGTGGTGGAGGCTGATCGGCGACAGAATCATGTGGCATGTGCACGCCCGTTCTGACCGAAAGGAGATCAGACCAGCTCGATGACGTGAGCCTGCCCGACGCCCTCATGCCGAGGGCTGACCTGATAGGCGACATCATGCCCGAGCTTCCTGAGAGCCGTCGCGATATAGGCTTCGCTGATGCCGTCCAACCTGCCGTTCAGGATCTTCGACAGCTTGGGCTGCGGAATGCCGATCATTCGGCTCGCGACAGTCTGGCTCAGTTTGAGCTCATGGATGGACCGGAGCATCAGTGCCGCCAGGTCGGATTTGACCTTGAGATCATCGGCATCGGCCAAGCCGAGATCGGCAAAGACGTTGCCTCCGCCGGAAGTTACATGTTCGACAGCCATATCAATGTCCTTTGCTCTTACTCGCGCTACGCTGATCTTCCGCGTCCCGCCTGGCATCTTTCAATCTGCTCTCAATCGTCGTCTTGTCGTGTTTCGGGATAGCGATCCCGTTCGTTGACTTCTTCTGGAAGCAATGCAGCACATAGACAGCGGAATCGATTCTAGTGGTGTAGACCGCCCGATAGGAATCGCCATCATGGTCCTCGATCAGTTCAACTGCTCCATCATAACCTTTCAGCGTCTTCGCATCCGGCGCACGCTCCCCCTTCTGGGCCAAGCGGAGACCGTAACCCAGTGGCCGCTTCACCTCGTCGGGCATGGCCGACAAATCCTTGAGCGTGCTCCCCAGCCATCTTATTTCCTTGTCTGACTCACTCATTCCCGGACCACATCATCTTACAACACCCATTTATACCTAAATGGGTATAGCGTCAATAGCCGGTCTGCTTTGTTCAGATGCGCCAGGCACTTGCAATCGCTCCGGGCGACGTCGCGCCAGAATCGCCAGCTGATTTCGAGGCGATCAGGGCTGCGCGCGAGAAGACCGCGCGCTTCCGCGACGATATGGCTCAGCGCGCCAGTAGGATGTTTGATCGCACTGATGTTACCGAGATGCTTGGCGTGACTGCGGTCGCCATCAAGAAGCAACGGCAGCGGCGGCAGATGCTCGGCGTCCCCTATGGCGCTGAAATCCCATATCCGGCTGCCCAGCTCGTCAATGGCGAGGCGCTTCCCAATCTCAAGCGATTGCTCGAGGCCTTCGGCGACACTCATCCCTGGGAGCAATTGATGCTCCTGACGACGCCGGTTGAAGGCTTCAGCGCCCACGAGGAAACACCGCTGGCGATCCTGGGGCGTCGCCCGGATCAGGAAACCTTGCGTCAGCTCGTCGCACTTGTCGCGAGTTGGGCGGTCTGACCAGGAATGGCCGCCACCATGTTGCGACGCGTCGGTGCGGGCGTGCATATGCACCGGATTCATCGTGCTGCCCATGATCCGCTTTTCTTCGGGCCGTTCGGGCCTAAACCCGAAGGCCGCTTCGACGCCCCCGATGGCAGCTACAAGGTACTCCACACCGCCCGCACGCTGGTAACGGCTTTTGGCGAAACGCTCGTCCGACGGCCTGCGATACCCTACATCCTGTCCAGTGCGGTCCAGGCTCGCGCTCGCAGTGAAATCGTCACCACACGAGCGCTCAGGCTCTATCCACTCCTCGATGGCGGCATATCGGTTCATGGCCTGTCCTTCACCGACCTGCACGGCGACGCCTATGGCAAGACCTGGGCTGCCAGCCGGCACATCCATCAAACGACCACGGCGGACGGGATTCTTTATACATCCCGGCTCGACAATCAGCCTTGCGTTGCCCTGTTCGAGCGTGCCGCAACCGCCATCGCCATCTCGGAGGTCAGCAACGTCAGCATCTCGCCGTCCGAGGCGACATCACTCGCCGCGCACTTTGGGAAGGACTATGTGGAACCGTAGATCACTCGATGTTTTTCAGCGGTTCTGAATAGCGCAGCGGACTGTCGAAGGCCGATGTCTGGCCGTCTCCGACCGGGCCAATAACTCAATCCGCGAAAATTGCGGACAAAACGCTCAATCTCGCGGGCGAGATGCCGCGACATTATGCACAGCCTCCCCGCCCTGTCCTGAAAGCGCAACTCCATCGCGATATCCAGGGACTTGACCGTGACATGATGTCAGACCTTATCTACAGCCGTAAAGGAGCAAGGCGATGCATGATCATCATGGCCATAGCGGCCATAGCTTCTCGCACGGCAAACCCGCGGGCGAAACCAAGGATCCCGTCTGCGGAATGAGCGTCGATCCTGGGAAGACGCACCAACATGCCGAGCACAATGGCGCTTCCTATCACTTCTGCAGCGCCAACTGCCGGGCGAAGTTCATCGCCGATCCCGCAAAATATCTGGCGCCGCAATCGGCATCCGCTCCTGTGGCATCGGCATCCAGGATCTGGACCTGCCCGATGCATCCGGAGATCCGTCGCGATGCCCCCGGCTCCTGCCCGATCTGCGGCATGGCGCTGGAGCCCGCTGAGCCTGGCGCCGACGAGGGGCCGAACCCCGAACTGGTCGACTTTACCCGCCGCCTCTGGGTGAGTGGGATCCTCGCGGTGCCGCTGCTGCTGCTTTCCATGGGTGGCGAGATGGTGGGGTTGCACCTCGTGCCCATGCGTTGGTCCCCCTGGGTGCAGCTCGCCCTCACCGCGCCGATCGTGCTGTGGGCCGGATGGCCGTTTTTCGAACGCGGATGGGCCTCGCTGAAGAGCCGCCACTATAATATGTTCACGCTGATCGCGATCGGCGTGGGGGCAGCGTTCCTCTACAGTCTGATCGCTACAGTCGCCCCCGGCCTCTTCCCGGCCGCTCTCCGCACGCATGGCGATATGGTTCCAGTCTATTATGAGGCTGCGGGCGTCGTCGTTGCGCTCGTCCTGCTCGGCCAGGTGCTGGAGTTGCGCGCACGGGCCTCCACGGGACGCGCCATCCGTGCATTGCTCAAACTCGCGCCCAAGACGGCACGGCGCATCAGCCCCGACGGCGCCGAAAGCGAAGTGCCGTTGGCAGACATTGCGAGAGGCGACCGCCTGCGCGTGCGCCCCGGCGAGGCGATCCCGGTCGACGGCGTCGTGAGCGACGGCCACTCGCCGGTCGATGAATCGATGCTCACCGGCGAGCCGGCGCCGGTGTTCAAGTTTCCCGGCGCGGCGGTCACGGGCGGCACAGTCAACGGCACCGGCAGCCTGGTCATGGAAGCACAAGCGATCGGCTCGGACACCATGTTGGCCCGCATCGTCGCGATGGTGGCAGAGGCGCAACGCAGCCGCGCGCCGATTCAGGCAGTCGCCGACCGCATAGCCGGCTGGTTCGTGCCGGCGGTGGTGCTGGTGGCGATCGCGACCTTCATCATCTGGAATCTGGTCGGGCCGGAGCCGCGCTTCGGCCACGCGCTGCTCAACGCCATCGCCGTCCTCATCATCGCCTGTCCCTGCGCGCTGGGACTCGCCACGCCGATGTCGATCATGGTTGGCACCGGACGCGGAGCGCAAGCCGGGGTGTTGGTCAAGAACGCCGAGGCTCTGCAGGCGCTCGATGGCGTCGATACGCTGGTGATCGACAAGACCGGCACGCTGACCGAGGGCAAGCCGAAGCTGATGGCAGTCGAACCGACCCAGGGGTTCACGGCGGACGAGCTGCTGGCACTGACCGCCGCGCTGGAGGAACGGTCCGAGCATCCGCTGGCTCTCGCGATCATCGCGGGCGCGAGCGATCGGGGGCTCACGCTCAGCGAGGTCCGCAATTTCGAATCGCAAACCGGGATGGGGATCAGCGGGACTGTCGGAGGCCGCACGATCGCCGTCGGCAATGCCGCGCAGATGGAGCGGATCGGTGCCGACAGCACATTGCTCGCCCCAGCCGCCGAACGCCATCGGGCCAATGCAGCCGGCGTGATGTTCGTTGCCGTCGGCGGGCGTGCCGCAGGCCTGATCGCGGTCGCCGATCCGATCAAGGCCTCGACGCGCGAGGCCCTCGCCGCGCTTCAAGCCGAAGGACTGCACATCGTCATGCTGACCGGCGACAGTCGCGGCACGGCCGAGGCGGTCGCGAACGCAATTGGCGGCATCGACGAGGTTCATGCCGATCTCAGGCCCGACGACAAGGCGCGGATCATCACCGAACTGAAGACAAAAGGCGCGCGCGTCGCCATGGCGGGTGACGGCATCAACGACGCGCCGGCGCTGGCCGCCGCAGATGTGGGGATCGCGATGGGAACGGGCACCGACGTCGCCATCGAAAGCGCCCGACTGACCCTGACCGCGGGCGATCTGGCGGCGATGGTACGGGCGCGCCGGCTCGCCCGGGCGACCATGTCCAATATCCGCCAGAACCTTTTCTTCTCCTTCCTCTTCAACGGCATCGGCGTTCCGGTCGCGGCGGGCGTGCTCTACCCGGTCGCCGGCATCCTGCTCTCGCCGATGTTCGCTGGCGCCGCCATGGCCCTGTCCTCTTTCACCTTGGTCGCCAATGCGCTGCGGCTGAGTGCCGTGAGGCTCGACGGGAGCTAGCCATGAACATCGGCCAGGCGTCACAGGCGAGCGGGGTGTCGCAGCGAATGATCCGGCATTATGAGAAGATCGGTCTCGTCCCGCCGCCGGCCCGGCGGCGCAGCGGTTATCGCGACTATTCGGACGCGGACGTGCATCGCCTCCGCTTCATTGCCAATGCCCGCGACCTTGGCTTCCCGATCGAGGAGATCCGCTCGCTCCTCGGCTTGTGGCAGGATCGTGGGCGATCGAGCGGCGACGTCAAGGCACTGGCCATGGCGCGCGCCGAGGAGCTGGGCCGAAAGGCCGCAAAGCTTCAGGCAATGAGGACGGCGTTGGTGACGCTGGCTGAGGCCTGTCATGGCGATGTTCGACCGGAATGCCCGATCATCGAGCGTCTCGCCCGCACATAGCCCGGGAGTTGACGCGGCCTGAAGCCGACACGCGCGGCTCGCTCAGAAGCACGCTCACGGCGGCACGCCCAGGCCGACCGTGGACTGGCGCTTCAATTTGCGTCACGCGCTCAGTTTCGCGTTGCCAAACTCCGTCCCAAGTCCTATATCTGACTAGCTAGTCAGGAGAATGCGAATGGGCACGGCAATCCGAAAGGACCCGGAAGCCAAGGACGGACAAGGCGGCACCTGGAAACTCGAGGACGCCAAGGCGCGCTTCAGCGAGGTTGTCCGACGCGCTCAAAGCGAAGGCCCCCAGCGAGTCACCGTGCGAGGGCGCGAGACTGTTGCGGTCATCAGCGTGGAAGAGCTCGAACGGCTCCTGCCCACGGACGGCAGCAAGCCCGCCTTCGTACCCTTCCTCGAAGGCCTCGGGCTCGACGGTCTCGATCTGGAGCGCGAAATGGACCGGGGACGGGATATTCTTCTGTGAAGGGCTGGCTGTTGGATACCCATGTCGTGTCGGCCCTGGCCAGTCCGAATGGGGCTCCGAGTGTGAAGGCCTGGGCAGCGAGCCAGACCGAGCATAGCATGTATCTGAGCGTGCTCACTCTCGCGGAGATCGACAAGGGCATCCACAATCTGGACCCGGAAAGTCCGGACCGTTCCCGCTATCTCGCCGCGCGCGCCGCCCTCGCCGATCGGTTCAGCGGCCGGTTGTTGTCCGTCGAGGATGCTGTGGTCTTTCGGTGGGGCGTCATTTCCGGCGAGGTGAAGCGCCGCGTTGGTCAATCGCCTCCCGTCGTGGACACGCTGCTCGCCGCGACCGCGATCGAAAACGACCTTTTTCTGGTCACCCGTAACGTCAAGGACACACGAAACAGCGGAGCGGCGCTCTTCAACCCCTGGGAAGACGGGCCCGCTGATTTCTCCGTCACATAAGTTGAATGGCACCGAGGCAATGAAAACGGACATCGACCATCTTCCGGCCAGCAAGCGACACGAGCTTGATCGGGTCATTCAGATCCTGTTCGAGGAGTTCGACGATGCCCATGGCAACCCAACCGGTGCTCGCAAGCTCGGCCGCATCCTCAAGATCATTCTTTACGGTTCCTATGCAACGGGCCGCTGGGTGCATGAACCCCACACCGAGCGCGGCTACCGATCGGATTTCGATCTGCTTATCATCGTCAACCAGAAGGAACTGACCGACCGGCTCGAATATTGGGACAAGGCTGAAGAACGTCTCAACATCGAGACCATGATCCTCAACCGGCTGCGGACGCCGGTCAATTTCATCATTCACACACTGCAGGAAGTGAATGACGGGCTGGCGCACGGCCGCTATTTCTTCATGGACATCGCCCGCGACGGCATCGCGCTCTACCAGGCCGACGATAGCGAACTGCACAAACCCAAGCCCAAGACGCCGCAGCAAGCCTATGACATGGCCAAAGGCTATTACGACCAGTGGTTCGAGTTAGCCGTGTCGTCTCGTAGAATTTTCCAGTTCTGTTACGACACAAAGCAATTTCCCGACGCGGCCTACAATCTCCAGCAGGCCTGCGAGCGGCTCTATTATTGCGTCCTTCTCGTCTTCACATTTTACACCCCATACAGTCACAACCTGAAATTCCTGCGGCAGCAGGCGGAGCGGCTGTCGCCTCGCCTTGTCGAGGCGTGGCCGCGCGACAAGCGCAAGCTCGAGGCGCGTTTTCTCAAACTCAAGGACGCCTATGTGAAGGCCCGGCATTCCGACCATTTCAGGATGACTGACGAGGAGTTCGCCTATCTCTCCGAGCGCGTCGAGATCCTTGGCACGATCGTCAACGAACTCTGCCAGGAGAAACTCGCGGAACTCCACGCGGCGTTAGGATCCCAACCATGAGCATCCGGAAGCGCGAGGGAAACCGTCCTGATCGACGGTTTGCCGACGAAGAATTTCTGAAAGTGGAAGACCGCAAGGCTCTGTGTGCACGCCTCCGTTATGTCGGATCGGCAAATCATAAGCTGCGACCCGGGGATTATGGTTTTCATCCGTCGCACAATCCCCGCCCCTCCAAATCGCCCTGCGACGCGCTGCGAGCGGTTCTTCTGGCGGAAGCCTCGTCCCTGATGCAGCAGGGGATCATGCTCGGCATGGTCAGTCAATTCGGCGACGGCAGCGTTCCAAAGTATATTTGGGCCGTCGATGAGGCTAATGAGGTTTACGAAGCTAAAACACGACCGGAGCTAGAGACGGACTATCACGGATACAGGCTTGGCGATGACGAGCGCGACATGCGCGCCTACATTTTGAAGGAATGGAAGCGGCGGTGCCGGTAGGATTGGAATTTGGACTTGCGCCTGAGCGCCTCGACGAGGGAAGCCGCGAAGAGCGGGCTGCCTTCGGCCTGTTTACCATGCGCACGGCTCGCCAGTCGCTGACGGAGGGCTTCGACTCTTTCCTGAACGGCTTCCGGCAGGGACCGCTGGTCTCCGGTTATCATGTGGCGGAATGGCTGGCATGGAATTGGTGGCGCCTGCGCTGGGAACCCCGCTCGGCATCACCGGACTGGTCGCTCGCCCACAAGATGAACTCGATCGGCGAAGGGTATCTCTGGCCGAACATCGAGATCTGGTCGGATGGCGTGCGCACCATGTTAATTTCCCACGCCTCCGCGGAGCCTGACGCGAAGCCATTCCGATATGTGGGCGCATTTCCGACAATCGTCCCCTCGACACTTTTCGAGGCAGCCCTCGACGAATTTCTGCCAAGGATCATTGGTCGCTTGCACGAGCAAGGCGTTGGGGAAACCAATCTCGACCGGCTCTGGCGGGATGTCATTGCGGAGCGGGCGGACCCGGAGATTGCCAGGCGCCGACGTCTCGAGGCGCTGATGGGACGCGATCCCGACGCGTTCGACGACGACGCGGTGGAGGTGCTGATCGGCGATGCCGAACGTCTGGGTGAAGATGCTGTCCGGGAAGTCGCGGCTGAGCGTGCCCGGTTGCCGCACGAGAGCGAGGATCTCCTAACCGCGCGCCGGCTGGAAGAAATTGCCCAGACCCTCGGTCATCGTGGTTCTGCCAGGGACGCGGTGGTGCTCGACGCCCAGTATCGCGTTGTCAAGGACCCGGAAGTGCCCGCCTGGAAGCTCGGGACAAACGTCGCTGATGCGCTCCGCCAGCAGGAACGGCTCGGGGCCGATATCATTGATGATCGGCTGCTGGCGGCACTTGCCGGCACGACCCCTGACGCCTTGACCGAGCATCCGCGCGGGCCTGCCGCCCTCCCCTATGCTCTCGACGACGCCGCAGGAGACAAATCGCTCATCGTTCTGCCGGGAAAGCGGGAGGTCGGTCGGCGCTTCGCTCTGGCGCGCGTGCTCGGGGATAGGCTGATGAACCGCGAGGGCGCACTGCATGCAGCAACGCATGCCTACACCTATCGGCAAAAGGCCCAGCGATCGTTCGCAGCCGAATTCCTCGCGCCCTTCGACGTCGTCGAGGAGATGCTGCGCGGCGACTATTCGGACGAAAATCAGCAGGACGTGGCGGAGCATTTCCAGGTGTCACCGATGGTCGTGAACACGCTCCTCAAGAATCACGGCCGGATCGAGCGGGACTGGCCCGAAGAGGATTTCATGACGGCGATTGTCTGAAGCCTCGGAGCTTCATTAATCCGGGTCGAACGGGTGTCGAGGAGATCAGTTCGGTTGTGTGGCGCCGGAAATACCGCTTAACAGTATGCCTTGGCGAGGAGGCTTCATGAATGAGGATGCAATACCGGATGCGGCCGCCCGACGTATCGCACTCGCCCTTGTCGAGCAATGCGTCCGCAACACATGTCTCGAGGAGTTTCATGCCGGAAAGGTGCCGGAGAGTGTTACCGAAGACTATAGCGACGTGATGGTAGTCACGCCTTACGGCGAAATTCCCTGGCCGGAGGTGTCGAGAATATCAGACGCAGAGATGAAAGCCCTGATGATCGAGGTCGTCAACAAGGTCTACACGTTCCTCACGCATCTTGAAGATGTGATTGTTCTGCGCGATTCTGCGCGCTGGAACCGGCCTGAGCACGACCCCGCCCTGCTCGCCTTCGTAAAGCGCCGTGCCGCTGCCCGGCAAGCGGACGGTGAACAAAGGGAATAGGCAATATCATCCGACATCCAAAGATAGGAATGGACGTCGACATCTATAGGATCATCACCTTCCGCGCATTCACGAATATGGTCCGGTGACTAATCCAAGGTCCCGATCTCGATGGCTAGTCAGAGAACGGATGCGGAGGCCGGGCATCAGGACACCGGGCGATCAACTCCTTTATTTTTCGTGTCGCAGGTGCTCAACAATTCATGCGAACCCGGCGTGATGTCAGGTTGCGCAGATTTGACAACGACGCCACTTTGCAGGCGTGAGGCCGGACGCCTTGGCAAACGCCTTGGTGAAGTGAGCCTGGTCGGAGAATCCGCATTCGAGAGCGACCTGCGCCAGCGGCAGCGCGGTATTGGCCAGGAGGTGCTTTGCGCAGACGATACGCTGCTGTACGAACCATGCATAGGGCGCTATCCCCACTGTATTTGTGAACGCGCGCACGAAGTAGTAGAGCGATAATCTGCAACGTGACGCGACCTCGGAGATGGAAATCGGGTTACTGATGTCTTCGCACATAGCCCGCATGGCGAGACCAACCTGCCATGGTGCCAGGCTCGGCTGGCTACTGATTGAGCCAAAGCCCCGTCCGTCATTATATCCCGGCCGTTTAGCCGGTCCAGCATGCGCCCGGGTCTGCACCTGTCCTGCGCAGGGCATCGGCCCGGCGCCCGCACTTCCAAAAGCCGCCATCGCGACCCCCAATGGGTTGCAGGGTAGACTTCTGACGCCGGGAACTTCAGCGCCCTACCCTATCGGCCGCCACCGCGAGGCACGACGGACCGAGCCGTCGGGTTCTCGAAGGGGGAGGCCCTACTATTCCCATTTGATGGGACACATGAGGGGAACCAAAGGCGGCCAACTTTCTTCCGACCCAAATTGCAGACGCCCCATGATCGAGCAGGAGCAGGACCAGGACCAGGATTGGGATACGGCGCTGTTAAGATTGCCCCTTGGGCCGACGCAGGATCTTGCGAAGATAGGTTTCGGCGCGAACCAGCTCCTTTTGAACAGAGCGCTTGTGCAAACCGAAATCAGCGGCGATCTCGTTCTGCTGCTTTTCGTCACGCCATCGGGCCAAAAAAATCGCCTGCCGCTTAAGGGGAAGAGAGTGAAGCGCCTCGAGAGCCCGGTCCATCTCATCTGCAGCAAGGACAGCAGCTTCCTGGTCCGGTGTGCTATCGGGAAATTCGGAAAGCTCGGCCACATCCAAGTTCACGGTGCGCCACTCGCTACGACGCCGGTTGATCGCGAGATTTACGGCCATCCGGTAGAGATACGAGCGCGGGCTGCGCAGATCGCCGATGCTGGGCTCAGACCTCAGTTTAACGTAGACATCGTGGAGCGCTTCCGCGGCCGCCTCCGGAGAGCGCAGATGCGCTGAGAGACGCCTCAGCAGCGAGTCATACTCGCTCTCAAGCAGGGCTAGTAGCCTGTGAGCCGGGCCTTCACTATCGGTCTCGAGGGAAGCGTCAAATTCGCTTGCCTGTTGAGGTCGAGATGATTCTGTTTCGTCAGTCATTGCCGTCAGGGCTCTAGCGGTAGCCCGCTCGTCCAGGGATCCGACGTGAATTCATTGAGAAGCTGTGCAGCAACGAAGTAAATGATCGGTGTTCGATCGCCCATTTTTGCCAGTATCTCGCCATTTCCGCCACGAGTGGATCACGGAATGTCACCCTTCCCGGCCAGATAATAGCAGCCCTCCTCGTCAGGAACACAAAAGAAGATGCGATTAAATGATATTTACATATCTAAACATATACAATTCCAGTTTAAGATATATTTACAATTATCAAATAAAAAATGGGATAGTTATCTTATGCATAGTTCACACAATCCGAAGTATTTTGGTTAACATGATTTGGCGGATCGCGGCGGGATCGCCTGTGTGACCACATCGCACGTTGCGCCATCTGCCGGCCTCCAGACCCAAAGCAACATCGCCTCCGCGCGCGAATCGGTGAGAACCGTGCAGCGCGCGGCACGGCGAAGACTGGGCGAGCGTGACGGAAAATTCTACCCATCCATGCCCCGGCCACTTAGTCATCCGCCGGCGGGTGCGATGTCCACGGCCAGCTAGCAGATTGCGGCGAGCGGCTAGACAGGCCGCGGCGCCCGTAGTGGTCGCGAGCAGGGCTCCGCGGACAATGATCGCGTTTGACGAGTGACGCAGGACGGGGTCGCGACATTGGTCCGACCCTACGCGTCCTCTTGGGTTGAGCGGAGGACATCACCTCTCCTGGCAACCTTATGCGAATATGCGCCCTCCCACGTTGCCCCTATCTCGGCGATCCGCAGGAGTCGCGGCACAACATTTCAAACTCCTTTTGCAGGTCACAGTTCGACCGCGACATCCGGCGCTGCGGCGCTGCGGTGCGCGCGACGTGCACCGAAGCGATCCTGGCCCATAGCAAGATGGCCCGGCTCTTTGCTGGCAAGGCACTAAAACTGCGTCACACTAGGGGATCGGCCGAGGCCGTGAGGAGGCCGACCTTGAGACTGCAGACATCGCGCGCATGATCCTCCCAAAATGGGAACTTCTCCTCGTGCCCAGCACAACCACTTGCGGTAGATTAAGAGCAGGGGTGACATATGACCTATCTTGCGGAGCGCGTGCTGACCGAAAAACTGGCGGAAGCCAAAGAGTTGCTTGAGCGCGCGCTGAACATTCTCGACGAGCACCAGGAATATGACGCGGCCTATTCGACTTGCGAAGCCATCGAGCGCCTGATCGGCGCGCCGACGACGCTCGAGCAATGGTATATGATGACCGGCCGCGGCCCGGATGGTGAGCCCTTGAACTAACGTCCCATTCCATCGCAGCCCCTCACGAACGGTAGCCGCACTGCATGAGTACGCCGCAGACGACGGAGAGCTGTTCGACTTCCTGCGCATCGGGACGGCCAATCGGCTCATAGAGCTGCATCCGCGCCCGACCGAGAACCTTTTCGGAGTGGACCTTCACCAACGCGTCGGCGCGCTCGACCGCCGCAGGCGATGACGTCCCGGCCCGTTCCTTGGCCTCTGACGGCTTCGACCCCATCAGGCGCGGTCAGCGCCCGCGCCTTGGGCGTGTCCCGCATTGCTTCGGCTTCCCCGACCGTGCGCGGCAACCGCGCCGGCCACCTCGCGAACGACGCAGCCCTTGGGAAGCTGATGTTGGCTATATTCGCGATATGGGATGATCGTCGCCATGAGCGCGCCGATCGGCGCGAACAACAGCCTATCGCGAGCCAGAGCTTCAAGGTGCCCATAAAGCGATGCGACGGTCGCGTATCACGGCTCGGCTTGGGAAAGCAGATGCTCCTCCCGCGCCGCCATCCAGACTTCGCGGGCCGCGTCGAGATTCATGATCGCGATGCCGATGCCGACAATGATGTCCGGCCAGGGCGAATGAACTCTCAGTGTCACGAGGCCAGCGACAATGATCGCGACGTTTGCAAGGGCATCGTTCCGTGCTGACAGCCAGGCTGCCTTGGCAAGACTGCCGCCCCGCCGCCGATGGCGGGCGAGCAGGAAGGCCGCGATCAGGTTCACCAGCAGGGCGCCGAGGCCGGTGGCAGAAAGGGCTATGGCGTCGGGTGGAAGAGGAGCGCTGAGCTTGTGCCACAGCGTCCACAAGAAGGCGATTGCAGGCGCCAGCAGGATTGCCGAAAGCAACATGCCCACGCGCGCGCGCCGCGCGGCACTCCATCCCAGGGCCGCCACGATAAGGAAATTGACGGCGGCGTCCTCGAAGAAGTCGGCGCTGTCTGCGAAGAGCGACACCGATCCGATGCGGAGCGCGACCGCGAACTCGACGCCGAAATACGCCAGATTAAGCAGCGCGACGATGAGCACCGCCCGCCGAAGGGCGGACAGCAGAGAACTGTTGAGAGGCTCGGTCGAAGATCGTTCCCCGCTCATGCCGGTTCTTCCTCCGACAGACCGAGCAGGTGGACATGCTCGTTGATCCGCTGGACCGCTACCTTGGTGTCGATGTCGATTTCGTTGATGCAGGCCGGATGTTGCTGCAGACGCCAATAGCCCGATAGCGGCAGGTCAAGCAGTTGCAGCAGCAGGGCACGATTTACGCTGTCGTGGCCGACCGCCACCACCGTCTCGCCGGGATGGGCTTCCAGCATGAGCCGGAGGGAATCGGCGGTTCTCAGCGCAAGCGCCTGAAGCGTGTCACCGCCGGGTATGCGGGCCAGATGCGGCGCGCTGAACCACAGATCGTAGAGAGCCTGAGACGTCTGCTGGACCTCTTCATGCGTCTTCCAGCTCCACTCACCATAATCGAAGTCGAGCAGCTCCGGGAGCGGCTGCGGGACCAGGCTGTAGCGATCGGCGATGGCCCGCGCTGTGTCCGCGGATCGACCCATCGGGCTGGTGAACACGGCATCGACCCTCCATTCGGCCGCGATCCGTTCTGCAGTAGCGGCCGCCTGTCGCCGGCCCAGCTCCGTCAAAGGGACTTCCTTGCGGCCCCGAAAGCGCTCGGGTTTGATGCCTTCGACATGACCGTGGCGCACGAGAATGAGTTTCATGGGTAGCCGCCTTTCATTTGCGGGTGAACGGATTGATGAAGACGGCTCGGCCGCCAAGCGCGCGTTCGATTTCGAGAAGCCGGTTGTATTTTGCGAGACGTTCGCCCCGGCAGGGTGCGCCGGACTTGATCTGCCCCGCGCCGATTGCCACCGCGAAATCGGCGATGAAGTCGTCATTGGTCTCGCCGGAGCGATGGGAGACCATCGTGCACCAACCAGCCTGGTGGCAGAGCTTCGCCGCGTCGACCGTCTCGGTGACAGTGCCGATCTGGTTGAGCTTGATGAGGACCGCGTTCATCGCCTTGCGGTCGATCGCTTGCCTGATGAACTTTGCGTTTGTGACGGTGATGTCGTCGCCCATGACCTGAATCCGGCCACCTTGCGCGGCCATCTGGTCGACGAAGCCCTGCCAGTCGTCGTCGGCGAAGCCGTCTTCGATCGAGACGATCGGAAACTCGCCGATGAGCTTCTCGTAGAATGCGAGCAGGCCAGCACGATCGAAGGGCCCGCCGCTGGAGGGTCTGACATCGTAACAGTCGCCGGATCGGAATGATGAGGCGGCAGGGTCAAGCGCGATCGCGATGTCCTCTCCCGGCTGATAACCGGCTTTCTCGATCGCCTTGACGATGAGGCTCAGCGAAGCGTGAATTGCCTGCGCATCGAACCCCGGCGCGAAACCGCCCTCGTCGCCCACGCTTGTGCGCAGCTTCTCCTGATGGAGGATCTCGCGGAGCGCCGCGTAGGTTTCAGCGCCATAGCGCAGCGCCTCGGCGAAGCTCGGCGCGCCCGCCGGCACGATCATGAACTCCTGGAAGTCGATGCCGCTTTCGGCGTGCTTGCCGCCGTTCATGACGTTGAACGCCGGCACGGGCAGGATTTGCGCCGCCGAACCGCCGCCAAGCTGCTCGTAGAGCGGCACCCCCTGCACCGCCGACGCGGCGCGGGCGGCCGCCATCGAGACGCCAAGGATGGCATTCGCCCCGAGCCGGGCCTTGTCGGGCGTGCCATCGAGCGCGATCATGGCGCGATCGAGCGTGGCCTGATCGCAGACGTCATAGCCCTGCAGGGCGGCGGCAAGTGGCCCTTCGACGCGGCCTATGGCCTGCAAGACGCCTTTGCCGCCGAAACGGGCGCTGTCGCCGTCGCGCAGTTCCACAGCCTCGTTGGCGCCGGTCGAGGCACCGGACGGCACCGCTGCGGTCGCTTCGATGCCGCTTTCGAGAATAACAGTGACGGCGAGCGTCGGGTTGCCGCGCGAGTCGAGGATCTCGCGGCCGTGAAGACTGGCAATGCGGGTGCTGGGGATCATGGCGGTTCCGATCAGGCGAGGAGCGCGCGGCGGACGATCGCCGTCGTCTCGCCGATCGCATAGTGGATGGTAGCCCCGGTCGAGAGGTCGAAACTCTCGATCGCGGCGGCGTCGAGGCCGTCGAGCGCCATGCACAGCGCTCGCAGCGTATTGCCTTGGGAGACGACAAGCGTGGTTCCGCCAGCCATCGCGGCGGGCAAGAGGACGTGGACATAAGCCGCAAGCACGCGCGCGGCGGTACCGCGCAGGCTCTCCCCTTCCGGCGGCGCCTCGGCGTAGGAACGCCGCCAGAGCCGTATCTGAGCGGCGCCGACCTCGGCTACGGCCTCATCCTTGTTGCGGCCCGTCAGCGTGCCGTAATCGCGCTCGTTGAGCGCCGGCAGATGCGTCAAGGGCGTTTCGGTTGCTTCCAGCACTTCCTTGATGATCGCGACCGTCTCCGTCGCGCGAGACGCCGGCGAGCTGAAGATGCGCGAGGGCGCCAGCCTCGCCTCCCGAATCCGATGGGCGACCCGCGCTGCCTCGTCTCGGCCGATCGCTGTCAGCGGCGGATTGCTCCAGCCCGTGAAGACATTGGCCGCATTGGTCGCGCTCTCGCCATGACGCACGACGACGAGGCTGATGGGCGCCCCCATCAGTGCGCCAGGAACAGCGGCAGAGCGGTGTTGCGCAGCATTTGCCGCGTGGTGCTGCCCAGGAGCCATTCGACGAGCTGGCTGTGCCGATAGGCACCCGCCACCAGCATGTCGGCCCCGATCGCCTCTGCCTCCTTGACGATCTGCGCGCCCCGATCATGCCCTGAAGGCGCGACCACGCGCAATTGCGCGTCTATGCCCATTTCCTGCAGCCTGTCGGCCAAGGTGAGGGCATGATCCTGTTCGGCGTCGATTCGGATCGCCGTCACCGTGTCGGCGGCGCGCAGCCACGGCATCGCGCCCTGAATAGCATCGTCCGTGACCGGCGTGTCGCTCAGCGCCACGGCGATGTGCGCGAAGGCGGGCGGTCGGGGCGTCCAATCCGCCGGCACCAGCAAGAGCGGCTTGCCCGTCTCGCGGATCGCGGCGTGCTGCGCGTCGCCGCTGTCGAGATCTTGGCTCTGCACCAGCACAAGGAGGTCGGCGTCGCCGGCTGCTTCGACGATCGTCGCCTCCTCGGCTCCTGCCGGCGCTTTCCATTCGACGCGGGGCGTGTCGTCGGCGGTGCCGGCGTTCCATGCAACGAATGCTGCCTGCGCGGCCATCGCCTTGTCGCTGGCGGTGCCCTCGGCCGTCTCCCGGAGGCGCTGGATCTGGACTTCCTCGGTCGAGGAGACGAGCTGGTCGGGATCGACGACGACATGCAGCGCCTCGATCCGGGCGAACTTGTCGACCTTCGCCGCAACAACGGCGGCGTCGAGGCAGGAGCGAGCGGTGGCGGCTTCGGTGACGATGGCGAGAATCTTCATGGGGCTTAGCTCCGAAATAGCCGCGCCAGAGCTTCGGGCGCGGAGAAGCCTATCCAGACCGCGAGCACGCCGGCGGTGACGGACAGGAGGATGTTGGCGAGGGCTCGGCCCAGCTCGCCGGTCTGGATGAGGGCGAGCGTTTGCAGGCTGAACGAGGAAAAGGTGGTATAGCCGCCGCAGAGCCCCACCAGCATGAAGGCGCGGATTTCCGGCGGCACCGGCCAGCGGCCGCCCGTTTCGGTGAGGGCGGCGAACAGGCCGATCACGAACGAGCCCGTTATGTTGATGAAGATCGTTCCCCACGGCATCGCCTCGCCGAAGCGTGCCGTGAAGACGAGGTTGATCCAGTAGCGGCCGAGCGTGCCGATCAGACCGCCGACGGCGATCCATGCGTAGGTCAGCATTGCGCCGCCTCCGTTTCAGGAGCGGTCGCCTTGCGACGGGCGTGCGCCCGCTTCGGCTGCGGTCGGGGTCTTGCACCATGCAAGCCTTGCTCGGCTTCGGTGATGTAGGTGCGCGTGATCGGCAGGCTGGCGACGTCGCGGGCAATCTGGGCCTGAAACACCATCAGCCCATTGAAGCGGAAGCCCATCTCGCAGGACGCCAGATAGAACTCCCACATGCGATAAAAACGGGCATCGTAGATCGCCTCGATCGCAGGGCGGTTGGCGGCGGCGCGCAGGCGCCAGTGGCGCAGTGTCTCGGCATAATGGAGCCGCAGCACTTCGAGATCGGTCAACCACAGCCCGGTTTCCTCGAGCGCCGCCAAGGCTTCGCTAACGGCCGGAATATAACCGCCAGGGAAGATGTGCTCCTGCGTCCAGCGGTCGAAACCCGGCCCCCGATCCTTGCGGCCGATCGAATGGACGAGCGCCACGCCATCATCGGTCAGGAGCCGGTCGATCGCGCCGAAATAGTCCCGATAATGCTTGGCACCGACATGCTCGAACATGCCGACCGACACAATGCGATCGAACCGGCCCGCCACCTGGCGATAGTCAGCGAGCGCGAACCGCACGCGGTCGGAAACGCCAGCGGCCGAGGCGCGGTCTCGTGCGACCCGAAGCTGTTCGGTCGAGAGGGTGATTCCCGTGACATAAACGTCGGCGCTGCGCGCGAGCATCAGCGCCAGGCCTCCCCATCCGCAGCCGATGTCGAGAATATGCGCGCCAGGCTGCAGATCCAGCTTCGCCGCGATGTGCGCTTTCTTCGCGGCCTGCGCCGCTTCGAGCGACATGCCCGGATCGGTGAAGTAGGCGCAGCTATATTGGAGATCTTCGTCAAGGAAGAGGCGGTAGAAGGCTTCCGACAGGTCATAATGGTGCGCGACGTTGCGGCGCGATCGCCCGAGGGAATTGGTGCGGGCGCGCAGCGCGGCCGTCAGCTCACGGGCGCGGCCCAGGATACCCGCGCCGGGACGGCGTTTCAAATTGCGCCCGATCAGCTCCATGAGGCTGTCGAGCGTGCCGCGTTCGATAACCAGCGAGCCCGCCATATAGCATTGCCCGAGCTGATATTCGGGGTCGAGCGCGAGCAGATTGGCAGCCCAGCGATCCTTCAGCCGGATCGCGACATCGAGCTGCGGCATGTCGATCGGCACCGCGCCGATGGTGAAGGAGGGCTCGGAACCGATCGCAACGGACAGCCGGCCGACCTCGATCATGCGGGCGAGCAGCTCACGCAGCATCATGTCCTCCCTCGCGGACGATGAGCACCGAGCAATCCACCTTGTGCGTCATGCGGTCCGAGCGGCGGCCGAACAGGTGCTCCCACAGATCGGCATGTTCGGTCGCGCCGATCACCAGCAGATCGGCCTTGGCCTCGCGTGTGAACGCGACGATGTGCCCGACCGGATGGCCGGTGAAGACGTGGGTCTTCAGCGTGACACCCGATCGCGCCGCGATCCGCTCGGCGAGCGCCTTGTGCCTGCCGATATGGCGGCGTTCCTCCGTTTCATGCGCGGTTACGTCCGCGATCATGCCGGTTCGAGGCGCAATGTCTTCGACGAACAGCACGTCGAGGCCGGTGTCCGCGACCGCTGCCAGCTCAATCGCGGTGCGTAGCGCGGTCAGGGAGTTCTCGGAGCCATCATTGGCGTGAACGATATGGTGGAACATCGAACTTACCTCCTTGCCGGCGACGTCATGAGCGGCCTGCTACGGCGGCCGCGACCTGCGGCGCCGCTTCGGGCTTTTGCGCGTCGGGAAGCGGCTCTTCAGGCGGGATCAGGTGTCGCGGCAGGTAGAAGGCATTGGCGATCAATGTCGGGACGATCGCCGAGCCGATCACGGTCGCGACGAGGATCGAATATTGGCTCTGGTCGATGACGTGGTGCGAGAGGCCGAACAGCGCTGAAATCGTTCCGAAGGTAAGGCCCGTCGACATAAGCAGGGTCGTGTAGGCCGCTTCCTTGCGCGGAGACGCGAACCAGCGCGTCAACGGATAGACGCCGACCACCTTCGAGGCCATCTTGCCGATCAAGAGCACGAGAAAGCCAATCGGCGCAGCCCATAGCGCCGACAGTGAGACGAACGAGCCGGCGCGAATGAAGTAGAAGGGCGTCAGCAGGCCGAAGGTCAGCGTGCGCAGCCGCCGAATGAGCGCGTGATCCTTGCCTACGGTGCCAGCTAGCACCATGCCGACCAGATAGGCCGGCAGCACCGCTTCGCTGTCCGCCCAGGTCGCAAGCGCGCCGAGGCCGAACAGCGCGAGCAACAGAAACTTGGCTTCCAGCTCGGAGGGGCGATCGCCATAGAGTTTGAAGAAGCGGGGCGTCAGCCACGGCAGGATCACGAACACGACGACAGCGATCCCAGCGAAAATCGCCGTCTTGACGGTGAATGGCGCGAAGATCACGCCCAGCGCCAGCACCGTCACCAGGTCGTTGATGAAGCAGGCGGCAAGCAGCGTCTTGCCATAATCGGTGCGATTGAGCCCGAACTCGAGCATGACTGCATAGACGACCGCGACCGAAGTTGTGGACATGGCGACGCCGGCGAGCAGGGCGGCCTTCATCGTCCAGCCCAGCCCGAGGACGGCGAGTAGCGTGCAGCCGACGAACGGCAGCGTGAACCCCGCCAGACCGACTGCGGTCGCCTCCTTCCATTTGGTGCGGAAAACGCTCGGGTCCAGCTCGGCGCCGGCGAGGAAGGTGAGGACGATCGCGCCCGCCCCCGATAGGAATGTCACCCAGCTTTCCTGGGTGCCGAGCACTGCCGAGCCCACGGCCGCGCCGATAATGAGCTGGGCGATGGTGCCCACCACGATTTCCGACAGCGCCGTAGCGATCTTGAACCAGATCGACATAAGGGTCGCGACCAGCGCCAGCCCCAGCCAAAGCGCGGCAATCGCCCACACATGGGTCATTCTTCACCGTCTCCGCACCCGCTCGGGCTATGCCCGTTCCGGCGTGTGTCAGGATCGGGCCGTTACCGACGGCCCGCGCGGCGAAGACACACTCCCACCGCGTTTGACGCAGTAGGGGTCATCAGCCTGTCGGCGGTTATGGGGGACTCCATCCCCATCCAGCGATGTCGAAGGCAGGGCAAGAGCCCTTCCCTTCCGGATAACCTTAAAGTGAATTGATCGTTCCGCTCAAGGCTAATCCAGTCACCCCTTGGATTTTGTCACACTGACGAGGACGCCAACGATTGCGAGGATGACTGCCAGCACCAGAATCAGGTCGAAAGGGGCTACGGGCATATCGACCTTCATGGGATACTTGGCGGGTCGCTTGCCGGAAAGCTCTCGTCAGATTGTTCATCGACCTCATCCCAGCCTCGTCGGGGGTCGCGGTCGCGGATACTGGCTGGACCGGCGGTGCGGGTCTGGTCGATATTGGCGGGATCGGTTTCGTCGGGCTGCAGGGCGGCACCCTCTGCCTTCCCTACGGCCCGCTCGCCCACCTCGGCCGCTCTGGCGGTATATTCTTCGGCGAGCTTCAGGTGCGACGCTTTAGCCTCGGCCGTATCGGCCTCTGCGGCCAAGCGCTGCTCCTCCTGTGCTCGGCGCACGAAATAGGCATGATCTTCGGGCATCTTCTCCATCCTTCGTCAGTGAGCGAGAAACAGGGGCAGATCGAAGCGCGCGAGCACATGGCGGGTGGTTCCGCCAAGCAGCCATTCGATGAACTGATTGTGCCGATAGGCGCCCATCACCAGCAGATCGGCACCGAGCTGGTGCGCTTCGGTAACGAGCTGGTCGCCGAGCGTCTCGCTATCGCGCGGCACTTGGCGGACGTGGAAAGCTATGCCTTCGAGTCCGAGCAGCTCTTCGGCCGAACGGGCAATCTCGCGGCTTTCGGCGACCAGCAGCAGCGTCACCTCACTCGCCACGCGCAACCACGGCAAGGCGCCTTCGAGCGACCGCAGACAAGCCGATGTGTCGTTCCAGGCGATGACGATATGCTCAGCGAAAGTATCACCAGGTTGAAGACGCCATTTCGCGGGCACCAGAAAGAAGGGATGCTTGACGCGGTTGAAGGCGGCGTGGAGCGCGTCGCCGCCGTCCATGTTGGTCGGGCGCGCCAGGACCAGCACATCGAAGATACGCGCTTCCTGCTCGACATTTTCCTCCTCGGCGCCGATGCGTTCCTTCCAGCGCAGCGGAATGTCCGCGTCCGGATGCTCGGCGATCCAGGCTTCATAGGTCGCGTGTGTCGCCGCCTCGCGCTCCTGGGCGGTGCCTTCATAGCGGACACGCAATTGCTGGAAGGCCAGCTCCTCGCTCGCGCAGACAATATGCTCGGGATCGACGACGACATGCAGCGCCTCGATCGTGGCATCCTTCAGCACATGGGCTGCGGCCTCGGCCGCGTCCAGACAGGCCGGCGTCGTCGCGGCCTCGGCGATCACCGCCAACAGCTTAGTGGTCATGACCCTCTCCCTTCTGCGGGAGTGCGGCAAGACCTACCGACGCCCGCGAAATGGCGTTCTGGTAGGAGTTATCAGCCTTTGCGGCGGTTGATGGGGAACTCCATCCCCGAACCCTATATAGATATTCGCCTCGTCGATCGGCAAGGGCGGAGGCTTGCACCGTGCAAGCCCTCGGCTCAGCGATGGTCGCCAACGCCAAGCGGCGTGCCGGCGCGCGAGCGCTTCCCCAGCAGGTATTCGCGCACCCAGGGATGATCGGACTTTTCCAGCTCGCGGACCGGCGCGATGGCTACGATCTTCTTGTCCGCAAGCGCCGCTACCCGATCGGTGATCGTGTAGAGCGTGTCGATGTCGTGCGTCACCAGCACGACCGTCAGACCGAGACTATGCGCCAGATCGCGGATCAGACGGTCGATCTGATCGGCCATCACCGGGTCGAGGCCCGATGTCGGCTCGTCAAGCAGCAACAGTTCGGGATCAAGCGCAATCGCGCGAGCTACGCCGGCCCGCTTCTGCATCCCGCCCGACAGCTCATTGGGAAATTTGTCGATCGAGTCCGCTGGGAGACCCGACAGGATCGCCTTGAGCTGGGCGATTTCACAAAGCATTTGGTCCGGAAGCCGGGCGTGTTCGCGCAGCGGGACTTCGATGTTTTCCCGCACCGTTAGCGTTGAAAACAGGGCATTGGCCTGAAACAGCACGCCCCACCGGCGTTTGACGGCTTCGATTTCCGCCTCCGGCCCCTCATGAATGTCGGTCCCGAACACCTGGATCGAGCCGCTAGCGGGCGGAAGCAAGCCGATGATAGATTTCAGCAGCACGGACTTTCCCGAACCTGAGCCGCCGACGAGGCCGAGGATCTCGCCGCGTTTAACGGTCAGGTCGAGGCCCTTATGGATGACCTGCTCGCCGATTTCGGTCCTGAGCCCCTTCACCTCGAGCGGCGGTGCCCCATCAGACGGCGGCATCCGGCTCGGCCGACAGCTCTTCGGGCGTCGCATCCTCATGATCGACACCCCTGGGGCCGATGCTCCAATGCTCGAGATGCTTGTAAACGATCACCTTGCTCGCCAGCAGATCGCCATGTGCCGCGCAGAAGGCTTCGAGCTTGTCGCGATGGTCGATCAGCTCGACGCACATGGTCAGATGCGGATCGCTGATCTCGGCGCCATGCTCGCGCACCGGGCCGTGGTTTGAGAAGCCGTAATGGGTGTGATGCGCGACGGCGTTCATGACGCCTTCCGCTTTCGCCTGCGCGACCAGGGCGCGGTAGAGCGGCTTGGAGGCCCAAAGCGTCTTCACGGAGCCCTTGGCGGCCTTGTCGCTGGGCTTGAGGTAGATACGGATCATGCCGATCTCGCTGGCATTGACCTGATGTGTGTGGGGCATGGGATCGCCTTCGCTGGTGATGGATGGGGAGAAGGGGAAAAGATCGGTGAGTGAATGCTGCGGGCGGATCGCGCGGGCATCCCGCAGCGTGGTATCGGGCGGGAGCAGGCCGCCGCCCGTCTTGGGGACGGCGATCCGCTGCGACAGATAGATGCCGCTGTGACCCGAGCAGAGATAGGCCAGGAAGCACGCGATCGCGATCGGCACGATGTGGGTCGCCCCGAACAGCTCGACGCCCATGATCGTGCAGGCGAGCGGCGTGTTGGCCGCCCCCGCGAACACCGCCACGAAGCCGAGCCCCGCGAACAGATCGACAGGCGCGCCCAGGAGCCCGCCGAGCGCGTTGCCGAGTGCGGCCCCGATGAAGAACAAGGGCGTGACCTCGCCGCCCTTGAAGCCGGCGCTTAGGGTCACGACGGTGAAGAGGATCTTGAGCAGCCAGCTCCAATGGTCGACGGGCGGCCCGAAGAAGCCGGCGATGGTGGGAGCGTTGGGATCGGCGGACCAAACTCCTAGCCCGAGATAATCACGGGTGCCGAGCAGATAGACCAAGGCGATGACCATCAACCCGCCGACCACTGGCCGAACCGGACCATAGGGAATGAGGCGCTTGAACAGGCCGCCCAGGCTGTGATTGGCCTCCGCGAAGACGAGGCCGGCAAGCCCGAACACCACGCCGGCGATCGCTGCCTTGCCCAGCAACAGCGGTTCCGCGGTCAGCGCACCACCGACGCCGGCAACATAGTCGATGTGATAGGCGCCGTGATGGATGCCCCACATATGGCAGGTCCAGTCACCGACGACACCGGCGATCAGGCATGGCACCAGCGCCGAATATTCGACGCGACCGATCGCGAGCACTTCCAGCGCGAACACGGCGCCGGCGAGCGGCGTGCCGAACACCGCCCCGAAGCCGGCGGCAATACCGGCCATCAGCAGAACGCGGACGCCGGATGGATCGAGCCCGACCAGACGCGCGACCGCACTCGCGAGGCTTCCCCCGAGCTGCACGGCTGTCCCCTCGCGCCCTGCGGAGCCGCCGAACAGGTGCGTCGCCACGGTTCCGATGAAGATCAGTGGCGCCATGCGCAGCGGCACGCCGCCACCGGGCTCGTGGATTTGCTCGACGATCAGGTTGTTGCCGCCTTCGACGCTCCTGCCCGTCCACTGGTAGAGCAGCCCGATCGCGAAGCCGCCCGCCGGCAGCAGGAACAGCAGCCAGGGATGCGCGAAGCGCGTCCGTGTCGCGACGTCGAGACTCCACAGGAAGGCAGCGCAGAGACTTCCGACCGCCAGCGCCATCGGCACGAGAATCAATCCCCAGCGAAGCACCGAGATGGCGTGGCCGTGGCGCGTGCGGACGAACGCAGCGACGTTTAGGGTATGAAAGAGATTCCGAAACGTAGCGCGCACAATTCCTCCTTGTTGCCTGACGGCGACAGGTAGGAATCATCAGCCTTGCGGGCGGTTCGGCTCGGACGAGCCCGGCAGGAATCCATTGCCGTGATCGGCTATGCCTGACGCTGCACTGCAGCGTCAATCCTTATGACGTGCTCAATCTCCAGATAACCCGTATCCACTCCCGCACGGCGGTGGCCTGCCAAGTTCAGGGAAGGAGAAGGCCGGGATCGACTAGGCTTGCACCCTGCAAGCCAATTGAGACAGCGGGGGCTCGACCCCGTCCCGGAAAATGCCTCCAGCGGGAATGGGAGAAATCTGTCAAAATCGAAGCTGATTTGAGTTGGAGATTTTGCATGAAGAAGTCGAAGTTCACTGGCGAGCAAATTGCGTTTGCGCTGCGTCAGGCCGAGGTCGGCACGCAGGTGCCGGAGTGTGCCGGAAGATGGGCCTCTCGGAGGCGACGTATTACCGCTGGAAGCAGTTATACGGCGGCTTGGGCCTTCAGAGCTGCGCAAGATGCACCTTCCACATCCCTGGGGTTCTCGACACCGGCCGAATTCGCTTCATGGGCCGGGGTTAACCCCGGCCCATGAAAAGCCGGATCTCTCGTTCTGGCCGGTGGCAATTCCGGGGTAGGGTCACTCGATTTCGCTGTGGCCATTACGGCGCAGCTGCGACAGCCACATCGATAATCTCCACACCCGAACCTTTTCCGAAAGCCTTGCCGACTTGGGCAGCGCAGCGCCGCGAGGGATGGATGCAACGGACGGCTACCGATCTCTGTTCAAGGTCCCTGATCTCATGGCTGAGAGGCGGCTGCACATTTCCAAGCTTCTATGCTGTCCGGGCAAAATGCCTTTCCTCCAAAACGGTCAGGAAAGAACAGATATGCCACAACTCCACATCATGCTCTAAGGCTATTGGGATCACACCCATCATGTATTGGACATATGATGACCACAGGCCCACCGGCAGATGCAGGAGGTCGTCAATATGGCACGTACCGTAGTTCACGCGCAAAGTTTCGAGCGACCGTCGCCCTCCTCTTCCCGATCGACGCATCCGGCATCATTCGAGCCTATCGTCTTTCTGCCCGGCCTGTTGTGCGACCAGTCGCTCTGGCGCCATCAGGTCGGCGCGCTCGCTGACGACGTCGCGCCGATGATCGCTGACCTCACCCTGGACGACAATATCGGTGACATGGCGCGACGGACGCTTGCAGCAGCCCCTGCCCGCTTCTCCCTCGTCGGTCTCTCAATGGGCGGCTATGTAGCGCTCGATATCATGCGCAGAGCGCCTCACCGGGTTCGTCGCCTAGCCCTTTTCAAGTTAGCGTCCGCGCTCGTGGTGTAATTTCCGGTTTAGATTGAGGCGATCGCATGGGGTGGGGCATGCCCCACCCCATGCGATTTCGATCTCGGTGGCCACCGGGCTCATCGGTAAGGTGGAGTTACCACACTTCACACG